>Ga0190310_1000059_pt1 | contig 40157 bp, 60 predicted proteins | sample 48700778_MG_FD_165059 | JGI IMG/M metagenome (GOLD analysis project Ga0190310, IMG submission 165059) | Hydrothermal vent sediment bacterial communities from Southern Trench, Guaymas Basin, Mexico - 4870-07-7-8_MG | ecosystem: Environmental > Aquatic > Marine > Hydrothermal vents > Sediment ... | reverse complement strand
AAGTATTAAAAGCAGGAATAGCCAGTTGGCTGCCAGGAGTAATTATGCTTACAGGACAGTGGCTAGGAGTACTAGCAGTCTTCGGTTTCTCAGGAGCGGTTGAAACAGGACAATACTACATAGCGTTTGCAATAGCGAATCTAATACTAATGATAGCAACATCAATAGCAACACCACTACTGCCAACACTAAGCGGAATGACTGATGGTAGGAAGAGAATGTGTTGGAGAATACTGAAAATAGGACTATCACTAATGGCACCAATAGCAGCAGTTCTAATAGCATATCCATGGCTGCCAACCTTAGTTTTAGGAGGAAAATACCCTAACATAGCACCAACAATGCTCGTTCTCGCCCTATCAACAATACCTTTAGCAATAACACTTCCAATAACAAACCTGGTTTACGCTTACGGAAACTACTTTCAAGTGTTGAAAATAGGTTTAGCCCAAAACATACCGAGAATAATACTTTATTTAACAATAACACCAATACTTGGAGGACTAGGGACAGCAATAGCATACCTAGCAGGCTCAACAACAGGGCTAGCCCAAGCAGCACACATAGCAAACCATGTAGGATTAAAACTGAATTGGGGGAAAATAGGGAAAACACTAGTAACACCATTAACCCTAGCAACGATATTCATGCTTCTACCCCGTAGCTTATGGCCAATAGGAGCACTAACAATAATAGCATTAACCTTAACAGTAAACATTAAACAGAAAACACTAACAAGGAAAGACATTGAAGAAATAATTAAAGCAGTAGCTCCGAAGCAAGCAGCGGAAAAAATAATAGAGAAAATGGGCTCAATACTGAGCATACTTACAGCGGAAAGTTAGAATCCCATATGAGCGGTGAAAGAGTAGAAGCCATCAAACGTAGAGCTAGAGTGTTCCTGGAATTAGCTGAAGAACTTCTAACTAGAAATATTCTAGACATAGCATCCTTCAATATACACCAAGCATGCCAGCTAAGACTTAAAGCTACACTACTACGCCTAGGAGGAACAATACCCAGAATACACGGTATTAGAGAGCTTATAGGGCTTCTCACAAACACCCTGGACGAACTAGAGTTCAAACATGTAGCTGAGAAAATTATGAAATTCGTAAGAGAGCATAGGGAAACACTAATAGACATAGAATCAGCTTATACAGAGTCAAGATATAGCCTAGCAGAACCCACTGCAAGCTCCGTCAAGAACATGTTTGAAATAGCTGAGAAACTCTTCAAACTACTAGATGAAGTTGAGGAAAATGTACTGGGCTAAATACCATGTGAAACACTTGAAAAAATGGAGAGAATACGCTGAAAAAATAGCTAAAGCAGCTAAAGACATAGTACCTGAAGCAAAAGTATACGTTATCGGGGGGGCAGCGGAAAAAAGGCTAACAGTTCTAAGCGACATAGACATACTCATAGTGGTTCCTAAAAAATCGATGAGAAAAAACCTTAGAGTAAACATACTGGAAAAAGCTATAAACACCTACCAACTACCATGGGACGCCCCAGTCGAAATACATATAGTAGAAGAGAAAGGAAACAGCGTGTACAAAGGAAAGAAAATACCGGTATTAGAGTAGGAGATAAGTTTTGACCAAGCTCGAAGAATATAAGCTTCTTCTTGAAAGATCTAAGAGGTTTTACGAAACAGCACTTATGCAGATAAGTAGAAGGATCTACGACTTAGCTGCTTTCAGTCTAGAACAATCTCTCCAACCATACCTTAAAGCACACCTACTTAGAACCTATAGTGTTAGAAGACTATTCGCTTGTTTGTGTAGTTAGTGTGTTTTGGGAGCTACGGTGGCTTTTAAATAGCTTGGTGGGTATGTGGTGGGATTGGAGATGTGGGGCTCCGGTGGTTTCGTGGAAGCCCCGAAAGCCCCCAACCAAATGCGGAACCAAGAAGGGATGAAGGAGAAGCCCAAGCAAGTAGTTTCGAAAACACCATGCACAGGCAACCACAAAATAGACCTAGTACATTTAAACACAGCACCCCTAAACATAGTGTACACAATACTGTTAGAAGGCAAACTAATACATGGAAACAGAGAAGAAGCACTAAACTACCTCTACAGAAAATACTTAGAAATACTAGACATAAACGAACAACATAGAATAATAGAAACACAGCAAAAACCGCGTGAATAATACACCTAGTAGACAAGATTCCTAAGAACCCCGTTTGCACTTAAAACAAGAAACAGCTCCAATACCCTACTTAACACGCTGAGAAAGACATCTAAACTAGTGTAAACACCACTACATAGGGAAGCCATTAAAAAGCCTTAAACACCACCATTAACTATTAACATGAGTTTGAAGAGAATTAAATTAACCTTTACGGGGAACTTCCAAGACTAAAGTATAACTATACTTAATAAACACTATACCTATATGGTTGAGTGCGGGAAGTGGCTGAAGTGACATTACCTAAATTTATTATTGAAGAACTTAAGGAGAGAGCTGGTAGAGCTGGAGTAACGGTTGAAGAATACTTACTCGACATACTAGTGGGAGATATTGATCCTGTTGAAGGAGCAAGCAAGTATATTAGAGGAGCGGAAGAACTCATAGAGCAAGCAAGACAAGAACTCAAGAAAAACGATCTTAGACAGGCAAGCGAAAAGATATGGGGTGCATGCGCGTTAGCAATTAAAGCACATGCTCTTGCTAAAAAAGGTATAAAACTTGAATCTCATAGAGACTTATGGATTTATAAGAACGAAGTTGCTAGGGAACTTGGAGAATGGGTTAGAACAGTATTTAGACAAGCAGATTCTATGCGTAAAAACTTCTATGAAAACCTAGCAACGAGAGAAGACGTAGAAGACGTATTAAAAGAAGTAGAAAAGCTAGTTACAGCATTATCCAAAACACTAAAACATTATTGAAAATAGCTAACAATAAGAAACAAAAACTATTACAGGAAAGCCATAGTTCTTAACTCTAATTAGCTTAGGTGAAGGAGTTGCTAGCGGAACCTTTTCACACCGTGCTAAGCGGTAACCAGCTCTCCATGGGCGGTAGCTATTACACAATCATTTCTACCCGGGTTTAAGACTCTTTGCTGAAGAAGCATCCAGAAACTTCGAGGGGCCAGCTGCGTTTACGCTACTGCAGATGTTTCCATGTACTATGAGACTTCTCGAAACCGTATTAGCGACAACTTATTTTATCGGCGCAACGTAATACAGTAGCGTGGTCTTTATGCCCATAGTACACGTCTACATGTGGAGCGGGGTTTCAAGAAAAGCTAAAGCTAAGATAATAAAGGGAATCACCAAAGTATTTGAGGAACTCGGAATATCACCGCGCGGAGTCGAAGTAGTGATACACGAAATACCCAAGGAAAACTGGGGAGTCGAGGGAGAACAGGCAAGTGAGAAACTTAAGAATTTAAAACCACCATAACCCCAAACCACCCTCCGCAAACCATCACGTTAGTAGAACTCTACGGCTATTGGAAAACACTAACATTATTCACCCATTAGCGCTGAATGTTCTACGTCGAAACAAACTATTACCGGGTAAGATGGGTAGAGAAGTAATGTGGTTTCACCGTAGTTGAAGTAGTTGGGAGTATCCTAGATGTACACTGTTTCTACATTGAGGTTTTCTGCTAGTTTACACTGCTTCTCATCAGATGTAATGAGTACTGCCTGCTTCGCTAATGCTTGAGCAATAAATAGTGCATCGTAAACTGTTACCTTGTTCTCAATAGCTATTTTAAGTGCTTGGCTTAAGTATGGGGTTTGCGGCTCAACTACGAGCAAATACTTTTTCAACTCTAGAAGATCGTTTAGAATTATGAAGGCTTTCCCAACACTTATATCTCTCAACAACATAACCCTTCTCCAAATAGCGTTTGCAACCTCCTTCACAGCTAACTCTAGAGTATATGGTTTCTCAAGAAGAAACCCTTTAACCTTCAACCACCCCTCCTCCCTCAAAAGAAACTTTGCAATAGCTGAAGAATCAATGACTCTCCCTGTCAAGCCTAACCCACCCCGACACCGTTCCCGCAGGAAGTTCAGGAACATCCTTCAAATCTTCCACAATCTTCTTAAGAACCTCCTCAGCCTCATAACGGGACACAGTATCCTCAATAAACCTCCTAATAACCTCACTCCAATTAACATTCCTCAACCTCCTCATCCTCTCCTTCAACTCCTTAGAAACCCTAACACATACAACAGCAGACATACAACCACCGTAAAACAAAAATGTAATACAAAAATATAAACCTACCCACGTATAACACAAGGTAAACCAACCAAAGGCCTAACACCATGAGACATACGAGAAAAGCATGGAAAAACAATGAAAACCATATCAAAAGAACAAAACCGCAAAGAACATCCAAGTCAAATGCAACCATAGCTAAGAAGAGAAAACATTAAACACCCTAGTATTAGAAAGGTAATGCGGAAATGGATAATTCCTAAAAGCACTCTTTAACCACATATATGAGGAACATAAGGACCTCGTTGAAACGTTAAAGCTTCGAAGCATTATGGAACTTAGAGAAGCAATCGCTAATATCCTGCAAAACCCGGACGAAACACATGTAGATAGGTTTAAAAACAACGTAAAATACTACCTCAAAAGAATAAACAACCTATGGGTCAACATTATCTGAGAAGACAATATGGCAGTAACATCACCACTAGTCATAAAGCTCAAAGAACTACTAAGAAGAATAGAGAAGAAAACAAGAATAAAACTCCCCAGAAAAATCATAAGCGCCTCCCTCAACGAAGGAGTCCTACACATAAGATTCAACTACCCCAAAACAAGAGAAACAAACGTAGAACCACTACCACTAAAAACCCCCACATACCTCTTCAAAGACGAAAAACAGGCGAACCAACAGCCATAGAAATAATCAACATAAACGAAGCACTAAAAGAACTAAAGCAGCAAAATGAACACTAACACTTTAGTAGGAGAGAAAATCTTGCAGTTCAATATTTAGTATTAGTGAGGTTCTATGAGGATTTTAGAAAGAATAATTCAGCAAACCAAACTAGTAAACGATCTTGTTAAGGAGCTTAAAGTTGAGAGAAGCTACAGAGGCGTTGAGAGACTAGTTCAACTAATTATTCAAGCCCTACTAGATTTAGGGTTAATGATTATTTCCGCTTTAAAATACAGGGAGCCTAAAACATATTCTGAAATAGGCTACATACTTTACGACCTAGGTGTTCTAAGAGAACACGACGCTGAACTTCTCAAATCAATGGCCGGGCTAAGAAACATACTTGTCCACGCATACGCGACAGTTAACAGGGAGAAAATTAGAGGTTTCTCGGAAAAACTTAAACAAGACGCGCCACGAATAGCTTCAACAATAGTGGAAAACATTAAAAACAAAAACATAGACCCTAAAGAAAGCGTTGAAGAAGAAATAGGGAACATAGTTAGCAAACTCTCCAAAGCATTTAAGGGGAAAGTTAGAGCAGCATATCTTTTCGGAGGAAAAACCAAAGGCTACGCCCTAAAAGGAGACTACGACATAGCAGTCCTAATGAGCAAAAAATACAGCCTCTACGAACTAGGAGAACTCCAAATAACAGCGGCAAAAACACTAGAAGTAAACGAGGAGAAAATACATTTAATATGCTTAAACAGCGCACCACCCGAACTCATAATAGAGGCGCTAAAAGGCATACCAATAATTGAAGAAAACAAGGAAGAAATATTCAACCTAAAAATAAAAGCACTAACAGAACTACTAGATCTAAAAGAAAATATAAAACAAATAACAAAAATAAACCATAAGCAAACCCTCAACCAACAGCAACACCAACACTTAATAAAGCATAAACAGTAAACACAAAAACAGCAACCCCCATATTAGCAGGCGAAAACACTGGAATAAGCAATACTTTTATGTCATAACCTAAACCATTTATGTTAGAGGCTTCGGCGAACTTGAACTACACATCTGAATCATATGCAATGATGATTATCTCGAATATGGAGGAGAAAAGTAAACTAGACAAGGAAATAAAGGAAACCCTAACCAAAATACTTCTCCCCAAACAAATAACTCACCCCCATCTAAGAAAATACATTAGGAAAGCCTTAGCAAACAGGTCTTGGCATATCCTCACAAAACTTGAACGCTCACTCCTCTGGCTCACATCAAAAATAGTCCCCACAGTTAAAAGCCCAACCCTAAGAAAAATAATTCAGCAAATCCTCTTAAAAATAGAGTTAGCAACAACAAAAGGGAAAGCACTATACTACGGAATACTAATCCTAATAAAGAAACTTAAAAGAATAGAAGAGATAGTTCAAAACCTGGTTGAAACACTCTACATAGGCCTATCATACATAAACAACCCGCCAACATACAGAATATACGGGTAACTATAAAACGGTAGAACAATTAACGGAGTTAAAACTTGAAACATTAAGAACAATGGTATATGCAAAACGAAGTAAAGAACACTACATATTCAATGTATTTTCATAGTAGTCTAAAACATAAACTTAAAACAGGTAATGATATATAAAGGTGTCAGATTCACTAAGCATGCAATTGAAAAATTAAGGATTCTAGAAAAATATGGACTCAAAATATCGCTCAATACTGTCATAAATGTTGTCGAAAACCCTACACGCATAGATAGAAGAGGTAAACAATACTTAGCCATTAAACCTTTAAATGAATCTCACGCGTTAAGAGTTGTTTACGAAATTAGGAAAGGTATAAAAACAGTTATAACACTTTACCCCGTTAGGAGAAAAAGATATGGAATATAGGGTTAAATACGATCCTGAAGCAAACGTACTACTACTGGTTTTTGAGGAGAAAGGAATACTAGATCATGCAGAAGAAGTTAAAGACATAATTGTACATTACAGTAAAGAAGGGAAAATATTAATGATAGAAATTCTTAATGCAAGCAAAATAGTGCCAAAACTCGTAGAAGCACTAGCAGAAAAAGAAGCAACAATAACCATCTAACCATCACATATAAGCATCACGCTAACGTACAGAACAAATGAATAATTCCAGCTAAGTAAAAAATGCTTAGAAAAGAGTAAATCACGTATTGTAACTTGGAAGTTTAACACTATGACAGTAATTAATGAGAGACTAGCTTTAGTAGAAAGTTATCTGCGAATACTACGTAGTTTAGAAAGCAAAATCACAAACGTAGATGAGTTTGCAAAAAACCCTATCCATAGAGGGGCTGTTGAAAGATACTTGCACCTAGCTGTTGAAGCATTAATCGATGTAGGTTTCCGAATATGTTCACTAATAGGTCTTGAAAAACCGGACAGATATAGGGACATAGCGCACATACTAGCTGAAGCTGAAATCCTAAGCGAAAACAATGCAAAACTTTTAGAACTCTGGATAGGGCTAAGAAACCTACTTGTCCACGCATATGCTAAAATAAACCCGGCTAAAACATATGAAGCATTAAAGTCAATTAATGAACTTCAAAACATAGCTTACGAAATAAAAAACAATGTCAGCAAAAGAAAAATAGATCCACCATCACAAACACTAAACATTAAAAAACTCATACACACCGTCAGAACTGTTCTCGAAAAACACCCCTACATTAACTTCGCATATGTTTTCGGCTCCTACGCTACAGGTAAAATAGGTTGGAAAAGAGACGTAGACATAGCAATCCACGTAAATAGAAAACTTAGCTGGAAAGAACATGTAAGCCTAATACATGAAATTGAAGACGCAGTTAAAAAACCCGTAGACCTCATAATACTGAATGAAGCACCACCCATACTAGCATATGAAATAATATCAAAAGGCAAACCAATACTTACACGCAGCAACCAGCTGAAAACAGAAGTTGAAGTAAAAATAATGCACGAATACCTAGACTTAAAATTCAAACTAAAAACATATTACAAAGAACTTTTCAGAAAACAAAACTTATAGTATTGTATCACGGTAGCCTACTTGTCAAGCGTAGTGGTCTCTATTAGAATACCTAGGAAGCTTAAAGAGAAGCTTGAAAAGCTCAATATTAATGTTAGCGAAGTTACTAGAAAACTTCTTGAAAAATATGTTGAAGAAGTAGAAATGAAAATACTTGAAGAAAACCTTAAAAAACTTAGAGAAAAATTAGCAGCAAAAATAGACCCCGCCACTATAGCCTAGGCTTATAAGAGAGGATAGAAGCAGAAGATGACAAAATACCTTCTAGACGCATCAGTTCTAGTTCCTCTACTATTAGATTATGGTGAAAAACTTCTCAACATAGCTACTAAAACCACAATATACACACTAGATTTAACCATATACGAAACAGGCAATAGCCTACGGAAACTCGTAACATACTTAAACACCGTAGATTTAGAAGATGCAGAAAACACTATGCACGTCTTAAAAGACCTTACAAAGAAAGAAGTAGTTAAAACAATCCGCTACAGCCAACTAAACCCACGCAAAATATTAAAGTTAGTCGCCAATAAGAAAACAACATTCTACGATGCATCATACATAGTAGCCTCAAAAATAACTGAAGCAACATTAGTAACAGAAGATAAAGAACTAAGAGAAAAAGCAGGAAAACACGTAAACACAGCAACATACACGCAGTTTAAACAAAAAGTGAAACCATAAACCCGGTTAAGCAAAACTCAAAACATAAAATACTTGAATCTAAGATATAATAGTAATGTTAAAACGTAAGAAAATAACAACCCAGGTATAATAGGCAATGAGCACCCATAAACTGTCCCTACTAACGGAGGAAGATAGGAAATTACTGCTAAAAGTTCATAAACTATTAGAAGAGGTTCTTGAAACAATAGAAATATTGGAAAACAAAGAAACAGTGAAAGCAATAGAGGAAGCAGAGAAAAACATTAGGAAGGGAGAAGTAAGAAGCTATAGGGAATTCGTAGAGGAGCTAGAAGAAGCACATGAAATATAGGATACTAGTAACCAAAAGATTTAGATAAAGACTTCATGAAAATAAGCAAGGAAACTAGGAAAAATAGTACATAGGAAAATACTAAACCTCGAAGAAAACCCAAGCTACACACCTACACTAAACGATATAGAGCTATGCAGGAAACTTTACTCCGAAGTAAAACTCCTCCTAGAAGACAAAATTTTAAATCGAGAACGTTAGAAAGGAGGTTTTGTGAAGCATAACTTCAGACAATTACAGGCAGTAGATGGTATGACCTCACTAGATAAGAACTATGTTAAAAGGCTCATAGCTGATATAGAGGAGGCCATGGAGATAGTTCTTGAAGACCTATCTAAACCTTTCAACAGCATTTCACGTGCTGAGAAAAGTGAGGTAAGATACTACCTCATCGTGATGGTGGAAGCTCTTGTAGCTCTATGTTACCATTTATCTAGAAGAGCCTACAACATCACACCTGGCAGCTCTATAGAAGCATTTAAGGTATTAATGGATAGGGGTTTACTAACTTCAGAGGAATTCGATGATTTTGCTAAACTTGCTAGATTGAGAAACCTCTTAGTTCACAGATACTGGATTATTGACGATAGGAGGATATATTATGAAGTTAAGAAAAACTTTAAACATGTTAAGAACTTCATAGAGAAGATAAGGCGTGTACTCAGCGTTTAAGTACTACTCGAAACCCAAGGAAGAAGTGGTTTCCAAGCTAGAGAAAGCACTTAGACATGAAAAGAACATTCTATTAGCAATAGTCTTCGGTAGTTTCGTAGAGTTCAATAAATACCGTGACGTAGACTTAGCCGTATACACGCTACGTAAGGATCTAGGTTATCTAGCAAAACTCTCAGCTAAACTAGAACTTAAACTAGGCATCCCAGTAGATGTAGTACCTATAGACGAAGCACCGGTAACACTACGATATAAAATACTAACCAAAGGCACTGTAATCCTCGAAAGAGCTGAGGGAATATTTGAAGCCCTACTAAGCCAAACACTAGACGAACTCTACATACTCGAACATTCATGAACAACCCAAAAATAAGTACCCCAATACGCAATGAAAATCTTAACTAGAGATTACGTAATTCGGAAGCTTCGTGAAACACTGTCTAGGAGGAAGGAGGTTAAGCTAGCTTACCTCATAGGCTCTATTGCGGAGAGGGGGTTTAGCTACCATGATGTAGACGTAGCAGTTCTACTTGACTGCGATCCAGGCGATAAACTTAGGCTCCTAGGAGAAATACATAACGATATTTGTAAGGCTCTCTCCATAAGCGATGACCGTGTAGACGTAGTTCCCATAGACGACGTGGACTGGCACTTCAAATACAAAATAATTAAAGGTATTAAGCTTGTGGATAGGGATAATGCTAACTTACAACTCATTAGAGAGCTTAATGCAATCTATCCAGAGCTACGACTACTACTCGACCTTAATCTTAGAGAATGGATTAGAATGGATGATCCGAGAAGCATAGACTGGGGTATAGTTAAGAAGCGTATGGATTATGCCTTTAAAGCCATAGGAATTCTTAACGAAATCCTAACTAAACCTCTAGAAGAAATAACGTCATCAACAATACTTAAACTAGCATTTGAACGTTTAGTACATATAATTGTTGAGTCAATCCTAGATGTTGCCCGTCATATAGTCTCAGTAAAGGGTTGGGGGCCAGCTGAAACATACCGTGACTACATTGAAATACTCTACAAACAAGGAATTATATCACCAGAGTTAGCTGAAGAACTTTACAAATTCATTACTTGGAGAAACATACTAGTACATAGATACATTGAAGTAGACTATTCAAAACTATATGAAGACTCAAAGAAACTAGCCAATATAGTAAGAGAATTTGAGAAACAAATAATCAAGCTTAGGAACTAGGTAGGGTTTAGAAGCTGTTTCTGGGTTGTAGGTCTTTTAAGGTCTCTGTAGGTTCTGGTATATCGTTTTGAGTTTAATTGTGAGGAAAGGTCTATAAGTCTTACTGGTTTAAAATATTAAACGACCGCTGGGATGAAGCCACGCTTCGTCGTTGGCTCTGGAGAACCCTAGAGACCCTCTGGAGCCGTAGGTGGGGCGTGGTCAAAAACCGTGATGAACCGACCTACGGAAACCCACAGAAACCGTAGGCGGGGAACGGTAGAATTAAATGTCTTTAACCATAACATAATCACACATGTTCTCCACATGTTTAAAACACGTTACGAATAATAAGCATACCTACTACAAACCTAGTTGTGGGTAAATCGATGTCAGTAACAATTATAATTCCGAGGAAGATTGTTGAGAAGGCGAAGAAGCTAGGCATAGATTTAGAGTCGTTAGCACTTGAAGCTATTCTAAGGGAGCTTAAACTGAATCCAAGCGAGGAAGCTGAAGTTCGTTTAGAACTCGCAGAGAAGAGCTTAAGGGAAGCTAAGAACTACATAGAGAAGAAGGATCCCACGCAAGCCTCGGAAAAACTATATAAAGCTGTTGAAGAATGCTCGAAAATACTAAGCCAACTACACAAGCTCCCAGAATATGAGAGAGTAGCGAAAGAAGGCAGATGGTGGGTGCAGCTCCTAGGAAAATCAGCTAGAAAACTCTCAAAAATACTTAAAGAACCGAGAATCGAGCAAACATGGGCCATAGCCTACGACATACACGTATGGGGATTCCACGAGGCAAAATATAGGATAGAGGATATTGAGGCGATATTACCACTAGCCATATGGCTGCTAAACTTCACAAAACAAACAATTGAGAAATGCCAGAACAGTCGCTCACGAGCGCCACCGGACACAAACTCGAGGGGGAAATAGCTGTGGTCAGGGAGTTAACCATGGAGGATAAAATCCTAGATTACGAGAAGGTTCTCGTCACAAAGTTGAGCGGGGAAGTGAAGGAGGCATTAAGAAAACTCAACGTTAGCGAATCCATAATTCTAGGGATTACAACAATAGAGCTTGCAGAACTCATTCCAGATACGAATACAGGTAGATTGAGGAAGATTGAATCGCTCCCCTTCCAAACCCGTTAACCTCAAGCTCAAATGTCGAACCCGCTAACGCCTACAGCCCTGCTCTTGGCATTTATACACTTCGGATTTCCACTCGCCTACCACCTCTACGCGAAGACGAGATGGTCTACTGTACTCGAAGTTCTAACCCCAGAATAACTGCAGGAATACTACACTCTCATAAATCCATAAATCCAGTAGAGGCAAAACTAGTACTAAGTCTCCAACAGTATATGGAAAGAGTATTGGGTCAGGAATCCATGCACAAAGGGAGAGGAGCTAACCCATGAACATCAGTATAAGCATCCCCTTAAAACTCTACGAGAAGCTGAAAAAGGAGGGGGTAGACGTCGAAGCACTAGTGATCGACCTATTAGTGGAGAGACTAGGCCTAGACCCAGACGAAGCCGCCCAAATACACCTAGAGCTGGCTGAGAAGTACCTTAAGGAAGGAGTAAAGCTAGTAGACAAGGATCCGGTGCAAGCTAGCGAGAAGCTATACAAGGCAGCTGAGGAATGCATTAAAGCTGCAGCCATGCATCTCAACCTAAAAGACATACTAGCAAGGGTAAGGAGAAGAGGAAGATGGACACTAGCAGACCTAGAGAAGACCGCCCGGGCAGCAGCCAGGGGAATCAGTGAAGACATATACGTAGGCTGGGACCGTGCAAACTACCTACACATCTGGGGCTTCCACGAAGCAAAACTGGACGCCGAAGACGTGAAAGCAAGAATCCCATACATAGAGAAAATGATAGAGAAACTGAAAAGAAGAATCGGGGAAAGAAAACACAAGTAGAAGGCAAGGGTGTACTGCCCCCGTCTAGAGAACTTTCTGGAGAAGTCAGTTAATACTGCAACCAGAATTCTATTCACGAAGGTTGCTATCGACACCTCACTTCATAGATTATAAGGCTTTCTAGGGTTGGGTGAGCGCATTTTTTCGAGGTCGTTAGCAAGCTTGGAATAAAGGTAAGAGTCACGGAGAAGTACTGGAAATATATAGTCACCGTTAAGCATCCGTCCCTAAAAGGCTTGGAGGAAGCCGTGAAGAACGCGTTAAGGAGCCCGATTGAGGTTAGGAGAAGCCGCCGAGACCCCAACATCTACCTCTATTACGGGGCCTTCAAGGACAAGCTTATATGCGTTGTAGTTAAACACTTAAATAAGGAGGGCTTCATAGTCACAGCCTACCCTACCAGAAGAATGGGTTCGCCTCTTTACATGTTTTTGGTCATCGGTTCATTCTTTTCCCCCACGGTCGCTCTGGCTTCATCGGTCATTGCGGGGGCGTTCACCGCCGACCCTTGGCGACGGCACATCCAGGTATAAAGATGACTGGAAAAGAATATAAACATAACGCATCAAGAAGAAACATACAAACATATAAACACGCTACGGCTCCAGGCGAGACCGTATGGCGAAAGCGGTGAAGGTTGCGCTCTATTACCTACCCGAGCTGGATACTCTTGACCTATGGATTGACGATTCAGAGAAGGAGAGGGAAGCAGTGCCCATAGGGGATAACGTGATCGTAAAGCTAGACGAGCAGGGTCGTCCGATAGGTGTTGAGATCTTATCTCTTGAGAAGCTCGGCATAGACGATGTCAAGAAGCTTCCAGAAGAGCTACGTAAAGCGCTTCTAGATGCGCTGAAGAAGCTATCACAGGGCTTAGTACAGTAAAGCATTAGTGCACTTCATCCTCAAACAATACACTGATGCCTACAACTCTTGCTCCAAAGCATTAGAGTTGAACCCAAACTACATTCCCACGAGAAACCTCATGGAGAAGCTAAAGGAGATACTGGGACAGAAATAATGGTTGATAGTATCCACGTACATGCCCTGGCCATGACAAGGATCGCGTATGTAACACTATCCTACTACCCTGCTGTCAAAGGCGTGGAGAATGCCTGACCTGCTGGCGCACTACGCTGTCAGCTACCTGGTTGCGAGCAGGGTGCTTAAGCCGAGGTACGCTTTATTAGTGGCACTGGCGGGGTTGTTGCCGGATATCGATGCGTTGTTTAGGGTTCATAGATAGGTTACACATAGCCTGGTGCTCACGGCGCTGATAGCCTCGATAGCAGCGGTACCACTATTCTATGCTGGGAGAAGCCTCCTGAAGCACCTAGCGCTGGCAGCGAGCCTCTACACGCTCCACATAGTCCTCAACGTCTTCACAGCACCAACACCAATACTATGGCCACTAACGAGTAGCTCCTACATGATTACTCTAGGCATTAATGGAGTGATAGGGGGCTCTTCTACTGGTTTTAATCCCTACATAGAGATAATTATTGAGCCAAGCAGTTTCTCTACACAACAAACCCTGTATGGGCCGATAGTGTCGGAGCTTGGAATCATAGTTGCTATAGCTATTACGGTAACATTGATTAGTGAACGATTGTATAGGAGATCATGAAGATGTTATTGGGATGAAGAAGTGACTAAAATAAATAAGGAGTTATTCAATAGGCGTATCGAAGAAGCTTGTGAGGCTTTAGAGGAGATTAGGGAAATAATAAGTATGGGGCTAAATGAATTCATGAAATCTAGGAGGGCTAGATTTAGTCTTAGATATTCTATTGTTCTACTTGTTGAGGCTCTTGCAGATGTAGCTGTAGCTATACTTGAGAAAGATTTCGGTGTTGTTTCGGAGTCATATAGGGATGCTTTTCTTGGTTTAAGCGAGAAAGGTGTTGTAGGTGCGGAGACATCTCAGTCTATGATTGGATTGGTTGCTTTGAGGAACATGATTGTTCATAGATACTGGAAAGTTGATGATGCAAGGATTTATGATGTGGCGAGAAAAAACGGTATAGGTGTGGTTGAGAAGTTTATTTCAGAGGTTTCTAGGTATGTCGAGGCTAAGGATCCTTGAAGAGGAGAGGAGGAGGCCTAAGCGTATGCCGTTTGAGGGGAGAGAGAAGTTGCTAAACGTTATCAAGCATGTATTGGAGTCGAGAGAGGAAATTGAACTAGTTGTTATACACGGCGGGTTCATCGAATCCGAGGTCTTCAGAGACATCGATGTAGCGATCTATACTAGTCATAGAATAAGTATAGACAAAGCCCCAGAATACGTATTCACGTTAAAGGATATGCTGGAGAAAACCACGGGACTATGCGTGGACATCCATCTACTAGACTATGCCCCCCCAGGATTCATATACAATGTTCTCCGACACGGCAGAATCCTCATCGAGAAACACGTTGGAACAAGCTCGATACTAAGAATACATGCACTAGAAGACCTACGAAGACTAAACAAGAACCAGGCAAAAACAATTCAACCTCCAAATAAATAAAAGAAAACAAACACATCAACAATAATACTCAACCCCCAACCATGCCTAGAAAACAAACCGCAATCATAAACCAAAACAAACAATAATTAGAATACGGTAAAAATGTAGAACCTATGAAGAAAAAGGATTAGAAAATGGCTCAGAAGAAGAAACATGAGAGACAGAAACCTAGTAAAACAAGCAACAAAAACCAACATAGAAGAAGCATTTAAACCATCAGCAACAACAGGTAAGATCACTAAAGAAGACCCATAATATTTAAAAACACTTTAGCATAGAACATTGACAGCCATATTTAACATAACTATTCTCGATACTATAGCAATAACACTAGCACTAATACACTTCGGAACACCCCTAACATACTACTGGTACATGAAAACAAAAACTAAAAACTGTAAAATAACATGGTAAATAAGCAATTAGACGCTGATTCCGAAGGCATTTATGAGGTCATAGTAGAAGTAATCAAAGTTAGAGGCAAATGTGCTGTAGGATATAAACCTGGAGGTAAATTCGCAATCAAAGGCTTCTACATAGAACCTAAAGGAGACACAGCAAAAATATGCATACATGCTCTAACAGGCATGATTAGCCTCCTATCACCATTTATCCACGGAGTCTCAGCAAAAACACTCGGTATAGGCAGTAGCGACAATGAAGGTTATATACAATGTCCAGACCCAGGTAAACCATACACATGCGGAGGAACAGTAATATTCAAAGCAAAAAGAATAAAGAAACTTACCTAGCAATGGAAGAGAACAAAGAACCTATAGTGATCGTAGCAGGAACAAGACCAGAAATAATAAAACTAACACCAGTAATCGAAAACCTAGAAAAACTAAATATGAACTATTTACTTGTTTGGAGCGGTCAACATTACGATTATGAACTATGTAAAATATTTTTTGAAGAATTCAAAATACCGGAACCACGCATAAACCTTAATGTTGGAAGTGGTACCCACGCTGAAGAAGTAGCGAAGACGATGCTACGTTTAGAGAAAGTACTAATGAAACATAAACCGTCTATTGTGATAGCTGAAGGAGATACAAACACTGTAGTTGCAGCGGCACTAACAGCAACTAAACTAAATATACCATTTGCACACGTCGAAGCAGGACTAAGGAGCTACGACATGACAATGCCGGAAGAAATAAATCGGAAAATAGCGGATGCTATTTCAGATATATGTTTTGCACCAACAGAGCTAGCAGCAATAAATCTAATGCATGAAGGTATACCTCGCAATAGAATTTATGTAACCGGGAATACAATAATCGATGTTGTTTTGAAGTATAAGGACAAAGCGTACAAGAAAGGTTTAGAACTTATAAATAAGCTAAACTTAGAGCAGCAGAATTATCTCTTGGTAACTGTTCATAGACAGGAAAACACAGATAACTCAGAGAGACTCTTACGTATATTTAAGGCGTTGGAAAAGTTATCTGAGTACTATCCTATAGTCATACCTATGCATCCTAGAACATTAAATAGGTTAAAGGAGTATCGTTTTTATGGAAAATTAATAAACATGAAAAATTTCGTAATGTTAAAACCTTTAGGATATTCTAGTTTTCTAGGGTTATTGATGCACGCTAGGGTTGTGCTAACGGATAGTGGAGGCGTACAAGAAGAAGCTTTTACATTAAAAGTACCTACTATAACGTTAAGGTACAACACTGAAAGACCTGAAACAGTTCTCTTAGGAGCAAATACGTTAGTTGGTGCAGAATACCAGGAAATAATTAGCCAGACCTTAAAGAAAGCTGCAAAATATCGTGAAATACGTAGGAAACTAGAAAAAGTGTCCAATCCCTTAGGTGACGGAAGAGCAGGCGTTAGAATAGCTAAAATTTTAAGCAATATTATCGAAAAGACGGAGGTTAAAGAATTTGATAGCAGAGACGATCCATATATAACGTACACAATAGTGGACAATATAACTAACATTGATGAGAGATACGTAGTTTCATATTATAATGAAGAAGTCGCCACGTTAAACAAGAAGCAGGCGAAAAAAGCTCTAATAAGAGCTCCTTTGAGCTATATACGCAAATTAATTAGAATATTTAAAAAATATTGATACGGGTACTGCTCATACCAAGTAGTGATTATCTAGGACATCCTTTCCCTCAAAGACATAATCATCTATTTGAAAGACTTCATGATGAAAAGGAATTTGAAGTACATGTAATTAGATTTAACATATTCAAAAAAGCAAGACTCAAAACTAAATGCATAATACATGAAATACCATTCGAAATAAAAATTCAAAGTACAGCAGCTTATTACCTAGCCAATATACCTTTATATATAAATGAAATCATGAAAATTATAAGGAACGAAGCAATAGACATAGTTGTAGCAGGAAATCTTTTACCTCCATTCCTTTACTGTCTTTTAGAAGAGCTTACAGAGAAAAAGATACCTTTTATCTTTGACCTACAAGATTACTACCCTATATCGGCAGCAGGTTACATACTTAGCACTAAAAGCTCTTTAAGCACTATTATCCGTGGACTCTTTGAAATCATTACGCAAACACTAATAAAGAAGGCCAATGCGGTCACAGTACCTGGTATAGCATTAGCCATGTATGCTAAAGAAGTCGGTGCAAAACACGTACACCTAATCCCTAACGGAATTTCTGAACATTTTTTAAAACAACACGACGGAACAAAAATACGAAATAAACTCGGATATAAGGAGAATGACATAGTAGTAGGTTATGTAGGAAGCGTGGAGTTTTGGCTGGACATGGAACCTCTCATAAAAGCAATAGCAAAAGCAAATAAGCAGGGGGTACCAGTAAAGCTCCTTCTCATAGGTAAGCATTTACAGACGGGCTACTCAAGAAAAGTTAAAAAATGGATAGAAAAACACGGAATAGCAGAATTAACTACATGGCTAAGTTTCATACCCCATGAAAAAGTGCCTGAATACATAGCAGCAATGGACATAGGAACAATACCGTTCAACGTAAAGAACCCGACAGCATACTACGCAGCACCAAACAAACTATGGGAATATCTGTCCCAAGGTTTAACAGTTGTATCTACCCCTATACCGGAGGCTATTTTACACAAGGACTTAATTAAAATTGTTCATAATGAAGAGGACTATGAGAATATATTAAAGGAGAGTTATCAATCTTCTGTAAATGTAGATCTAAGAATTATTCGTGGGCTTCTGAAGAAAAGGCTTTGGAAAAGTTCCGTGGAAGTACTTAAAACGGTTATATATAAGCTGGTTGCTGATATCATATGATAGGATATATCGTATATCTAAGAACTTTCACGTTATTTCTTAATATACATTATCTTGATGGAAGGAATTAAGGCATATACCTCCGTTGATGAATAGCCTCCTCGCGCCCATTCCAGCTGTAAGAGATGGATGGATTCTATTGAAGCTTTACCTGCCAATATGCTATGAGTTTTTGACCATCGTGATCGATTATCTATCGGTAAGGGTCCTAAAGCCCACTTGCTTGTAAAGATCCTCACATTAATCTCCTCTATCTTAGACCTTAGGATACCCCAATTAATCTTCGTGGTCTTAATTATAACTTTGCTTAAATCTAGTGGCTATTCTAGCGATTCGGTCAGACAATTTTTCTCAGCATATGATGCTGGCTCTATCAGCTATGGTCCATGAGGTTGTAGCACATCGTTAATGATGCAATCTTTCTCGATACCCTAAAAACTATGTCTTATTTACTATTAACATCAGTAATTCTTCTCGCATAGCATGCGATGGAGAGTTGCATGGGAGAAGTCCTTGTATAGTTGGTCGTTAGATATGAGGATTAGTGCATGGAAGCCTATCTTGTAATCATACGGTTTCTAATATCCCTAACCCTGAGATCTAATAATGCGTGAGTTGTCTTCTATCATAATATTGGTAGGTATATTTATAGTCTCAATTTCAAGCTTAATTTTTAACTTCGTGGGAGTGTTTGCAGGACCAACATCCATATTGGCACTAAGCATAATCAGAACAAGTCATCTTGAAAGATCTAATATACTGCCAGAGGGATATGTTGTTCCATATTGGAGCTCAGCTCTGCAATATGAGCTTAATTATCCAGTTCCATCTTTAATTTTAGCTGTGTTATCTCTTGTAAGCGGCTTGCCTACTTCTATACTCCCCTTCATACCGATACTGGTTTTTGTTTCCGTTTTGCTTTACTCGACACTGTATCAGATACTTATTAACGAAGGCATCAGCAAGAACCTTGCGAAGTTCGTTTCATCGTTCTTCTTTCTATTTTTCGTAATAGACTCTATGGCTGTAATGTATATCGGACGTGCTGCATTGGGGAACATTTTGTTTCTCATCATCCTATGCATTATTATCACGAGGCTCAACCACATAAGAAGAGAAGATGTTATTGTATTATTTGTTTTTTCGGTTATGATCGCGAACACGTATTATACGGGGTCCTTAAATGTCATGCTCATCATATTAATGTTAGCTTTATTGTCTATTTTCTCCTCAAGTTCTCACGTAACTATTAAGGGTGTCGGAAAAAATCTACTTGTTAACATCTTTCCTATGTTTCTTATCAGTTCTTTCGGTATTCTTAAGCTAGCATTAATTTCCATCATAGGTAATTTTTCTTTGGAAAGTTTAACCCGGAACGTTATCACATTAGCCAGGGTATACTTGAGCTCTGAAAAAGTGGCTGTTAGTCCTGCAACGTATTTCATACAAGAAAATCCATTCATCATGATTTTCAAAAACACAACTAGATTTCTAAAAGTCATCTCTATTTTGACAATGACGTTTTTTGTAATTTCTAACGTCATTAGGAAAGGTGAAAAATCTTTAAATAATAGAATTTGGGTACTTTCTGTACTTCTGCTCTCAACAGATTTATTAGCGTCAGCTGTTTATATGATTTTTACTACTCCTAGCATAATTTTGTCTAATAGTCTTAGACTAGGGCCGTTGATTTTTTCATACATCATTGCTTATACAATAGAGAAGTATGATAGCATACGTAAAAAACAAAAAGAACTTTTAATATTGAAAGCCCTTTTTGTAATCTTAATATCCATGAGTATCCTAGGTGACATTATGTATTGTTATTCGTATGGGAATGCTGCCGCTAAACCTTTAGGTTTCCATAAGATTGAATCGATTTCAGATTTCATAAAACTACAAGATATCCACTATCCACCTCAATTTATAGCCGGTGATGCTTACTACTCGACGTTTTTGCTTTATAGAACTTACGAAAAAATCAGCAACTCACTAAAAATATCAATATTTTTTATACCATTAAGAGCCGACGCTGTAACGTTAGTCAATAATTTACGCTTGAACAGATTAGAGCATATTCCTTACATCATTCATAACAGGGGATATAGTGGTTTGTTGCTTAACACATCCGACGAAATCGTATGGGGAGACGGTTCAGGGTATGTTGTTGAAATTAACAAGAATTATTTGTATGATTTGCTGACCAAATCAGACGCTGACATACTTTACTCCAATACATTTGTATTACTCATATGGAGATGAAACATATTACCTACGGGGTCTAGAGAAATGAAAACAAAAACAATAAGAATCTTTGTTGGAGGTACAACACCTTTTGCAGATAACAGAGGTAATGCTGCAATATTTAGGGGATTAGTAGAGCTTGTCGATAGGATTTCTTTAGATGAAGATATGAGAGGTTTCAAGTTTATTTTGTATTTTTGGCATACCTATCCAGAATCATTAACAAGGCCAATTATAGGTATTAAGACGACTAAACTGAAATTAGTAAGACGAATCAATCTAGCCTTATACGTTCTTTACGACAAGCTTGATTTCGTGGTTAATTATAATTCGATATTATATTTAATTCACTTGATAAAGTTGATTAACCGCTTGTTTCTTTCATTACTCCTGGCTACGCTATGTAAAATGGGAATAAATATCAAAAATATACCTGATAGTGTTATAAGGGCTTTAGAAAGTTCTGATTTAGTAATAGAAATAAACTATGGTGACACTTTCTCAGATTATTATGGAAAACCAATTTTATTCTCTAATATCATTCGTATGCTAATATATCTATTACTTCAAAAAAAGGTTCTACTATTCCCGCAATACTTAGGTTCTTTTAAATCGACCGTGTTCAGACTTATAGCAAAGCTATTAATGAATAGAATAAGTATAGTAATGGTTCGCGACCCTATCTCAATGCTAAATATTAAAAGACTAAATTTGTGGAAACCAAAATTGTATTTAGTCCCAGACTTAGGTTTTCTAGTTCCTATATCTAAATCTGAAAGACTTTTTCCGTTAAGGTCTATGAGTAAGAAGCATTGCGATTTAGTACTATGTTTCGTTCCGAATCTTCTTCTTTTAAAGAGACCTAAGTTATTAAAAGAATTCATTAGAGCTTTAGAAGCGTTACAAGAATCGACTAATGTATATCTAGTACTAATTCCACACGGTTCTTCTGCGGATGACAAGGTCGATGAGAAAACGGTTTGTGACATAATTAAAAGAATTATACGGCGGTTACATCGATCTATAGATGTTATCAGCATATCTAATGAACTTAGAGTTGAAGATTTGTGGAGTGCCATCGGTGTATGTGACGTTTTAATTTCCTTCCCGATGCATCCTACAATTCCTGCCGCTCTTTTGGGAACACCTTTTCTTGTGATTAGTGATAAAGAGAAGGTTTATGGTTTAGTAAAGCTTCTAGGATTAAGTATGGATCACATTATTCCTCCCAACAACTTTGACCAAGAAATCTTTCTCAAAAGATTATCGAAGATCACAGAGAGATATGAACGTATACGATTTGATTTGATTACAAGGTCTAACAACTTAGAGAAAATAACTTTTAAAAGACTAAGCGAAGTTCTTAAAACAATAATAAATGAGGTAATGTCAAATGGGAAAGATAGGTAGAATAATAAGCATTATAAGCCAAGGATTATGTAGTGGGTGTGGTTTTTGCGTTGCTATATGTCCTATTAATGCTTTAGCTCTTGTTGAAAGACAAGGCTTTTATAGACCACAATTTATAGCGCTAAACTGTACTGAATGCGGTTTATGCTTAAAAGTATGTCCGACAATCTCTATTCATAATCAAGCAACTATTTCTAAGCATCATAAATATAACCCTTTCATAGGATACTATATTGACTGCTTTCTGTGTTATGCTACTGATTACTCAATTAGAGTAAATGCATCATCCGGGGGCTGTATTACAGCTTTGCTAGAATATATGTTGAAAGAGCATTTAGTCGATGAAGTTATTGTTACAATACCAAACAAGAAAGATCCTATGTATGGCTCCGCCATCTCAACGTCAGACATAAATACAGTTATTAAAGCTGTAGGTTCGAAATACACTCAGGTAAATTTCGTCGATGCTGTAAGGAGCATAATAAGGTCTAAGAGAAAGAAGTTCGCATTTGTTGGTTTACCCTGCCATATAAGAGCTCTGAGGAATTTAGAAGAAACACTGAGATTAAACAATATCATACTAAGAATAGGACTTTATTGTAATAATTTACCTTCCGGATATGCTACGAGATACTTGTTATATCTTTATAGGATCCCTGAAGAAAGTGTTGAAAAAGTAAGTTATCGAGGCCTTGGTTGGCCCGGTTATATGACTGTGAAGTTGAAGAATGGAGGAACGATATGTATACCTTTTATTCAGTACTGGAGGACGGGCTTTGGACATTATTTTTACGACAAGATCTGTTTCTTCTGTTCAGACCATACTGCAGAACTAAGTGATCTATCGGTTGGTGATCCATGGACTTCAGAATCAATTATTAATAATATTAATCACAGGTTGGGATGCTCGCTTATAATTGCTAGATCCAAAAAAGGATTAGAGCTTCTTACTGATGCTGAGAGAAAAGGATATTTAAAACTAACAAAACTTCCAGCCAAATATGCGATACAAACTCAAACTGTTCAGAAAAAACTTGCAAAAGATAAGACCTTTGGTCTTAAACTTATGAAGATCCCTCTAAAAATACAATTCAAGTATGTTTACCAGTCTAAATTCGCGCTTTTGAAAGCAGTTAATTATATCATTGGGCACAAATTAGCAACAAGGAAAGAGCTGTGGCTAATTTTACCCGTTTGGACTCGCCTATCAGAAGTATTACATTCATTAATAAAGTTGGTTAAATAAAGCGTAAGGTTACTTAACATGAAAATAGTTCACGTGCAAACTCATTCAATAGAGCCCTATAATTTGACGCCGGACTCATATTCAAATTATAGATCTTATGTGCACATGTACGCTAAAATGAGTAATGAATTGGGATATAAATCAATTGTAAAATATTTGACGATTTCGTCTAAGAAAAAGAGAATTTCAAAGCACAAATATGGCCATATTATGATAGGGTATACTGTGACTATAAACAAGGGGCACTTTGGTTATGAAATATCCTATGATATGCTCTTAGATTTAATTAGAGAAGACAATGTGATTGTTCATATTCACAATTACTATTCTATTATGTACGACATAATAGCTTTAGCTAAAAGACTATCTAGTAAAAAAATCAAAATCGTCGCACACTACCATTCTCCTTGTGAAATTCTAGAACCATTTAAATCAATTAAGAGAATTACATTACAACAAGCGGACAAGATTATAGCCATAAACAGAGCTGAATTAAAAAGACTTGTTACCTATTGGAAGATTCCAAAAGAAAAAGTAGCTTTAATACCAAATATGGTAGACACTGAATTTTTCAGACCTATCAACAATAAGAAGTCAGATAATGTAGTACTCTATGTTGGAAATATAGTCTATCGTAAAGGTGTGCATATACTTCTAAGGGCATTTCTCAAATGCCAAAGAAGAATCAAAGATTTGAAACTTATTTTTGTTGGTAATGGCCCACTCAGACCGTATCTCGAGAAATATATAAAAACAAAAAACCTATCGAATAATGTAAAATTTTTGGGGAGAGTTTCAGACGACGATCTTCTACGACTTTATAATGAGGCATCAGTTACCGTGCTACCATCAATTCAGCAAGAAACATTTGGGTTAGTTTTAATAGAATCTATGGCTTGCGGAACTCCGGTTATAGCAACGGCTACCGAAGGACCCAAAGACATAGTTTCTCACGAAGTGGATGGTTTCTTGGCCCCTGTTGGAGATGTTGACAAGCTTGCAGAAGCCGTATGTACCATTATAGGTAATCCTGATCTAAGGGAACAAATGAGTAAAAATGCCAGGAAGAAGGTTGAAAGAAGATTTTCGTGGAATGTTGTTAAAGAGCGACTTAAAGAAGCGTATGCTTCTCTAGCCGAGCAAAGTTAACTATAAGAGGTGTGAGCAGTTGGCAAAGAGGACCTTGGTCTCAGTAATAATATCGAATTTCAAAGATATTAAGAATTTGAAGAGATGTTTAGAGTCTATCAAAGAGAACGTGTCTCTTAAATATGTCGAAGTCGTAGTTGTAGACTATGGTACAGCCAGTCTTGAGGCTTTTACAAGAAGGTATTTTCCTTTCGTTAAGCTTATCCGGTTAAAGAGAGATGTTGGTGTTCCTGCGCAACGCAATATTGGTGCGCTTGTCTCTAAAGGCGACTACTTATTCTTCTTGGATAACGACACAAATGTATGCAATGGCTGTATCGAGAACCTACTAGCAGTCTTAAAGAGTGATCTCAGCATAGCCGTGGCCCTGCCAAAAACTCTTGTTCTAAGTAATCCCCGTTACATCAATACGACCGGGGGGTTCTTGAATGTTATCGGTAATCCTAGCCTGAGAGGCTATCTTGAGAAGGATATGGGGCAATACAACCACATAGACGAAATATTTTATGCACAGAACTCTGGCTTTATTATAAGGAAAGACGTTTTTATGAATATTGGCATGTTTGATTCTTCCTATTACTTCTATTTTGACGAAACGGACTTGTGTTTCAGGGTGTGGCTTTATGGTTATCGTGTTGTTTACGTTCCCACAGCTGTTATATTGCATAAAGTAAGTTCGATTAGAAATATCAACCCAGTAAAGGTATTCTATTATGAGCGTAATAAGATAATAACGCTAATAAAGAACTTAGAGTTAAAGCACATGTTAATCTACGTACCTATAGCTGTAGCTTACTTGCTTATAGCAAGGCTTCTTTCTGCAATCAAAAGAAGGAAATCAGGAGTAATTATCGCGACACTAATGAGCCAGTTATGGATATTAAAGAACTTGAAGAGCATAATCAAGAAAAGGTATTTTGTACAGTTTAGGGTAAGAAGAGTCCCTGATAGTTATCTAATGTGTAAAGGTGTTTTAAAAGCTATATTCAGTCTTAGACAATGAGGTGCTGAAAGATATGGTGAGGATAGGATGTCTAGGTCTTGGATGGTCAGGGGTCTTGGCTGCATGGTTTTTAGCTAGAAGGTATCCTCAAGCAGAGATAATTGCCATAGATGGCTCTCGGAAGCTCGGCGGTTTGATGCGTTCAGAAACAATTAATGGCTTTACCTTCGACATTGGCGGTTCACATGTAATTTTCTCGCGGAATCGTGTTGTCTTGGAAGAAATGACCTCATTATTAGAGGGTAATCTATTATCGCATGAAAGAAGGGCATTCGTTTTATTTGAAAACGTGTTTGTTCCTTATCCCTTCGAAAATGGTGTATATGTTCTACCCCCAGAAATTAGGGCCGAACTAATTGCCGACTTCATAACAGCGCAACTGGAACTAGCGAGGAACCCTGGTTGGCGCCCTCTTAATCTTAGAGAATGGATAACAAGAACTTTTGGAAAATCTATAGCAGAGAAGTATCTCATACCTTATAATGAGAAGATCTGGAAACGTCCACCAGACCAAATAAGTGCAGATTGGGTTTTCATTCCTGGAAGGTTACCTCAACCCGATGTTCGTAGTCTAATACGTAGTGCCGCTGGAATTCCGACAACAGGATACGTTGAAAACGCTTACTTTTACTATCCTGCAAGAGGAGGTATTCAAGCTTTATACGATAGTGTCTTGAGCAAACTAAAACGTGCGGCATCTCATGCTAAAATTGTTGTTAGTGAACGCGTGGAAAGGATAAAGCGAGTGAAGGATGAATACATAATAAATGATAAATATAGAGTGAATAGAATAGTATCTACGATACTGCTCCCGGAGCTTGTGATCGCTATGGATGCACCTGAAGACGTCATTAAGGCCGCTACCGGACTTGACTATAACCAAGTCGTTGTAGTAGGAATAGCATTAGATAAAACAGCACCAGACCAGCATTGGATCTATGTTCCACAGAAGAACATTATCTTTCATCGCTATGCTTGGATATCAAATTATAGTCCCTATAACGCTCCACGGGGTAAGTCGGCAATAATAGCAGAGATAACAATACCAAAAGGACAAGCCGTAGACTTGGAGAAAATTACAGAGGAAGCAGTCAAAGGCTTTGAGAAGCTGGAAATCTTCACTGAAGAAAACATATTGTTCGTTAAAGCCTGGTACCATAGATACGGTTACCCAGTATATACATTAGATCATGTAGGGAGAAGACGAACAATTATAGAATGGCTAGAAGAGCAAGGCGTGAAGACCATGGGGAGATGGGGGCAGTGGCATTATTGGAATATGGACAAAGTATATGAACACGTTCAAAAAACTATAAACAACTTTGTGATTTAGGTTATAAAAAGAATTATTAAATAATAGTGCATCCAAAAAGAGCATTACAATAAGCACGCTTTTCTTTCTATTACGAAGAGAATTAGCACTAAATCACAAAATACAGAGTACTATAAACAGTTTTGTGGTGACGCGTTAGTGATAGAAACAAGGACAAAGAAAGCAAAGATCTCCTTGATTTGTACGGTGAAGAATGAGAAGGAGACTATTCTTGATTTGTTGGAGTCACTTGAGGGCCAGTCTAGACTTCCTGATGAGGTTGTTATTGTTGATGGGGGTTCTACTGATAGGACTGTTGAGTTGATTAAAGAGTTTATGAAGAGGAGTAAGCTGAATATTCGGTTGATTGTTGCTCCTGGTGCTAATATAGCGCAGGGTAGGAATATTGCTATAGAAAATTCTACGTATGATGTTATTGTGAGTACTGATGCTGGTTGTAGGCTTCATCCGCGTTGGCTGGAGAATATAGTTAGACCTTTTGAGGAGGATCCTTCTGTTGACGTAGTTTCGGGTGTTTATCTTCCTTGGCATGAGAATGAGTTTCAGGAGGTTGCTGGGTACATAATATTTCCTGAAGTGGATAGGCATGATCCGCAGAAGTTCCTGCCTTCTAGCAGGTCTGTGGCCTTTAAGAAGGAGGCTTGGAGGCGTGTGGGAGGGTACCCGAAGTACCTATATACTGCTGAGGATACTTTGTTTGATCTTAAACTTAAGAGGTTGGGCATGAAGTTCGTGTTAGCTAGAAACGCTATTGTGTACTGGAGGGTTAGGAAAAATCTAAGGGAGATCTTCAAGCAACATTTCAATTATGCTAAAGGTGATGGTGAGGCGTTTATACGTGTTAGAAGGTATTTGCTTGTATATTCATCCTTGCTACTCGTACTAGTATTGGCGGCACTCTTCGGAGGTAACCCGTTGTCCTGGATCACGGTTTTACTACTGGTGCTACTTGGCTTATGGTTTAAGGGCGTTAAGAAGGTAAGGAGAAAGACTATTAAGAGGGTAATGTATGGGTATTTGGTGGTCTTTGTCATACTCTTAGGTCTTTCTACAGGCTTTATTGCGGGGCTAATTAATAGGATTCGTAATCCGTGGTTGAGGCAGTATCTTAAGGAGTGGTGGAGTGCGAGCGTTGTGAATTGAGGAGTGTTATTGTGGTTACTGGTTCTCGTCCTGAGGTTGTTAAACTTGCTTCTGTCATATATGCTTTGAAGGATTTTGAAATGTATTTTGTTTTTGTTTGAGGTGGTTAGCATTATGACTATGAGTTGTCTAGGTTTTTGAGGAGTTTGGCGGCTTGATTCTGAACTATGATCTTGGTGTTGATAGCGATTTGCAGAGTGTTCAGACTGCAGGGGTTGTTGTGAGTGTTGAGGGGGAAGGATGGTTGATGTAGCCGTGAATATTAGGAAGGATTCCCCACGGTTTGGCAAATACGTTATGGTTGAGCTCTTAGCAGAAGAGCTCAGGCTCTTAAGGATACCGCTAGACTTTGCACATGGCTTTCAGGCCCTAGAGGATCGCCTAGTTCTGCACCTAGTAACAAAAGAGTAATCATCCCAGCACGAGAGATGTATAGCATGGAACGACCTCGAGATAGGAATACAGTGGCCAATAAGGGAGTAATCATAAGCGAGAAAGACAAGAAATGTCCATCACTAAGAGGGGCAGAAACTAAACTTTGAACACTAACTCTCTTTTTCATCATCTGACTAGAAAATGTAGTCTATGTACACGGTTACCCGTCTTCTCTTAGCTTTGATGTTATCGTCTTTCTTCAGGGCTAAGAATTCTCGTAGAATCCTCCTGCTCTTTTCTCTTGATGCTTTTCTCCCTGACCTAGATTATCTCTATACACATATGTACCTACTACACAATATCTTCTCCCTAGCTCTATCCACAGCTATCTCCCGTGCTCTGGGCCTTGGTGTAGCCTTCCATCTTCTCGGCGATTTCCTTGCCTCTAACCTCAACACGCTGCTCTACCCCGTCACGCTCATCGATACTGGGCTGGGGCGACTCTACTCAGCATGGTTTAACGTAGCTATTGTTCTTCTCTTTGCCTTTCTGCTAGTACTTAGAGAAGGAATTATACTGAGGCATAGAGTTCTCCTAGAAATTACTAGGTTTACACTTATGATGCTAGCATTTACCAGCCTTGGCTCTGCTAGAGTTCTGAGATCCTGCCCGGCTACGTTGTTTCGTTCTTATTGAGGATGTTAGATTCGCTAGTGTTGTTGTACTTCTTGTAACCTACTTTAAGTGCTGTAGAGAGCAAGAACGCATAGCTTAGGGTTTACAATGAGTAAATATCAAAGGGGGTTGTAGTGTGGTGTTTGATTGTTTAATATTGTAGCAATGGATTTTTCTCATCTTGAAAATGATTACACCCATTGTAGATGCGTGGAGAACTCTCAAGCATAAATACCTATGCATTTTGGATAAAACACTTCAGAGAAGACTTCGTGGAGATACTCTGACATTTTGGTTTCTATTGAACCGATTTCCCAACACTAAGGTAGACTCATCATAAGTACCTTGCTAACTCTATTTACTCCATCCGTGAACCCTGAACACAGTCTTAAGAGGTTAGAATGCCCGTACATCAACGGGCTCTGCGAGATATTGACTAGATACAGTACATATGGGAAGGCGAATTGCTTTAGACCTTGGCTGTAATAGTGGTAGGCCTATGAGGAGGGTTGCATGGTCATGTAGCTTAGCTGTGGGTATCGATGTAATGCCACATAGTGCGTGGGCTAGAGGTTCTGGTTTAGAGTTTATTGTTGCTGATGCTAGGTTTCTGCTTCTACGCTCTAGCAGTATGGGCTTCGTAGTAGCTGTATCGCTTTTGGAGCATGTGCCGGTATGGGTCTCGGAAGCATATTGTGTTCTTTAGACGTGGCGGTCTCTTCGTTATTCAGTTGCATAACCTTACGTATCTCGTTGAGCCTTGCAGGAAGTTTTTCTCTATTAGGGTTTCTACTAGGTAGGCTGGGAGCAGTACTAGCGTCGTCTATAGGTTACAAAGACTTAAATCCAGCTGTAATCCCAAGAACATGCTTAGAGAGCTTAAGAGACATGGGTTTAAATACTGGATAAGCTCCTGTCGATTCATGCTTCATAAACCATTCACGATTTCCACTATCAATCTTCATCATGGCACTTAAGAATTGAGAGGAGGCATGTTACTAAGGTTGGGACTCCTTTTGGTGTGGTTGTTAATTTGTCTCCTGAGGCTGATTTGGTTGTTTTGCTAATCATGCTTTGGTTAAGGAGCATATGTTTACTCTTGCAGACTATTTTACGGTTAAGGGTTTGCTTTTGAGGTCTGATGTTGATGTTCTTTCTCGTTTGGTTTTGGAGACTAGAAGCGTGTATGTTTTTGGGTGTTGTTTTGGGTTTGGTTAGGGATATTGTTGAGTGTGTTTATGGGGGTAGGGTGGGTAAGTGTCCTGTGTTGCCTTTGAAGTTTCCTCCCTGGGTTGTTGCTAGGGCTTTGTGGGAGAAGTTGGGGTGTGCGAAGTCTAGGAGGAGTTGGGCTTAACAGTTCGGGTACATGTTGGGTTTTAGGAGGGTTAATAGGGTTATTAGGGATGTTGTTTCGCATGTTAAGAGGCTGACTTACTAGTTTAGGAAAGTGTTTGTTTTTAACTGTATTTGTTTAGGGAAGTGTGGTTTTGAGTATGAGTTAGCGGTGGGTTGTGTTTGGTTGATTGTTCGTAATTATAGGGGGTTGGAGGTAGATGTTCCCTCTGATCTTTTCTTCCACGTTAAGAGAAGGCATCCTGAAGTTTTAAGTGTTTTAAATGTGGGTAGCGAGTTGGAACTGTTTAGGAAAGTGGCTAGTATTTTAAGTATGCCTCATGAAGTATATGTTGGTAGGGAAGGATCGGAGTATTACCTTTTTAAGGTTAATAAGTTATTTGTAAATGTTGTAGTTTATAAGGGTAAGGTGAGAACTATTTATTTACTTGGTTTAGAAAGCTACTATAGGTTGAGGAGTAGGCGTTGGCTGTTCAGAGTGTTTTAAGTGTTGATGTTAGGAAAATTATTGAGTTTTTAAGGAGGAAGTTGGTAGAGCTTTCCTTTAACTATGTTGTTCCAGATAAGGTTATTGAGGTTTCTTTAGAACCTGAGTTAGATATTTTATTTATAAGGTTAGATAAGCCTGAGGGCAAGGAGTTAGGGGAACCCATTGAACCCTTTATACATGTTTTTAATGATGGAAGAAAAATAACAGCTATTGAAATAGTTAATGCAGGTAGTGTTTTGAAGCATAAGGGGTTTCTAGTAAGGTAGTAGTAGGTGTTTTTAACTGTTCAAGTTAAGATAGTTTATTACTTCTTCAACTACTTCACCTAGGTTTCTGTTTTCATTAACTACTTCCACAGCATTTATCGTCTTGGCTATTATCCTGTATGTTGCTATTAGTGTTTTCAATTCGTTTAAGCTATATTCTACGTCAGGTTTTCTTTCTAACACTGTATTTACCGATATTTTCAGATGTACTGTTTGCGTTTTAGACTGTAGTGTTAGGAGGAATTTTCCCGGTATTGATTTAGCCCACCATAGTGGGTCTCTTATTCTTAGAGATACTGTTGCTAGAAAGTCTGCTAGGTATCTGTCGCAGATTACGATGTAGTTTATGTGTTTGAGAATGTTTGCTACTAGTATCCATGGTATTATAGATATGAACTCTATTAGCCCCCATAACTTACCCATTTTCCCCATGTATTGTGTAACAAAGTGTTCTACAACTCTATTTCTTGGGTTTAATACGTATTCTATGCCCCATGTTTTTCTGAAGAAGCAGTATGTTAGGTAGGCTAGGGTGTGTAGGCTTTTTATCCACAATATCTTTACTTTGAATCTTCTTTTTAGAAGCAATGTGGCTATTGTTCTTGCGATTACTGTTTTTCCTGAGCCGTCAATCCCGGTAAGTGTTATCATTTTCTTCAATGTTTAATCCACTATGATGATTTAGGATTTTATAGTGTAAATAAGTTTAGTGTATAAGCTGGGAAAGGGGTTTCTTAGCGGTTTATTTGGGGTTTAGTATGTAGAGTGCTAGTTCTTTGTGTGTTGCTATTTTTGTTTGGTTTATGTTTTTATGTTTGAGTATTGGGTTTCTGTGGTCGTTGAACGATATGTAATATAGTGTTTTTCCTTTTCTTGCCCATGCTAGTGTTGTTCCGTAATATGCTAGATTGTGTTCTCCGTAGAGGTATGATATCCATCCGCTTAGGTATGATGGGTGGAATCCTATTGTTTTTATTTTGGTTTGGTTTTCTATGTAGGGTTTGAAGTGTTGTAGTGCTTCTATTTGTTCTTCTGGTATTGTTGGTGCTAGTAGGTCTGTGAATACGTTTAGTGTTTTTCCTGCGTAGTATGTTAGTGGTAGTGGCAGTGTTCCTATCATGCTTAGTGGCTGTGTTGTTAGTGTTAGCAGGATTGCGTAAGGAGCTATTTTTCTAAAGTCCAGTTTTCTTATGTAGTTTGCTGAGTAGAAGGCTATTGTTGGTGCTGCTAGGTATAGCCATCTATCGTATAGTATTATGAATTTAGGTGTTAACATTAGTGTTAGATAGGGAGTCATTGTTGGTATTAGCCATGATGTTAGTATTGGGTTGTAGAATGCTCCTGCTATGGCGAATGGTATTTGGAATCCGAAGCTTAGTAGCGCTATTGTTGTGAAGTGGTCTAGGCTTTTCCATGTTAGAGCCCATTTGTTGTCTAATATTGTTTTGTTTAGCATGTATTCTATTTGGTAGTTTCTAGCATGTAGGTATATTATCAAAGGTATTGCTAAGGCTAGGAATATTGCTGGTATTAGTTTTTTCCTTGCTTGTTTGTTTCTGACTGCTGTTTCTATTAGTGTCCATGTGAATACTGTTAGTGCTATTATGAATGGCATTTCATGTGTTAACCCTATGATTATCAGTGAGACTAGTATTGTTGGTGCTTTTATTTTCCAAGATAAATTTGTTGAGTATAGTACTATCGTCCATGCTAGTATTAGTAATGCGAAATTCTGCCTGTGGACGTCCCATGATGTTCTTAGTAGGGCTGGTGTTAGTGCCATTATTGTTGATAGGATTATTAGGTCTCGGGGTTTCCATTTTAGTTTTATGTCTGTGTATGCTACGAATGCTAGGATTGTTAGGGCGAATACTATTGGTGGGTAGGTTTTAAAGAAGATTATGGGGTCTATTCCTGTTTTTCCTAGGTGTGCGAGGAGTGTGTAGTATATGTTGTTTTGCCTCCAAATGTCCATTATTAGTGGTGGTATTTTGCCGTATTTTATTGTGTACATGTAGAATGGTGTGTCTGCTCCTAGGGGGTATTTGTATTTTAGCTCAGGTATTGCTCTTATTACTAAGGGTATGGTGAAGGCTAGTAGGTAGGTTAGTGTTTTCTTTTTCGTTTTCTCATTCATTTTTCTTCAAACATACTTTTTATGTTTCTGCTGAATTTCTACTTTTCCTTCACGTTTGTCTTTGATGTTTGTGTTTTCGTATGTAGCTGAAGTATTGTTGTTCGTAGGTAACTGTATTTGTTGTAGAATTTTGTTATTGAAACCGTTAAGTACTTTATGGTTGAACGGGCATTTGTATAATTTGGTAAACCTGTGCTTAAGAAACATAGTATCTAGGTTTTGCGGTGCTGTTTATGGAGCGCTTAGAAGAAGCTAAGAGATGGTTTTTACAGTGTCTTAGAGATTTTAAAGCTGCTGGGATAGCTTTAGAAACGGTAATTATGAGTGGTCCTGTTTTCAAGCTCAACAAGCTGCTGGGAAGGCTTTGAAAGCTCTACTCTATGCTCATGGAAGATCTGCATGGGGTCATAGCTTGGTTGAGCTCTTAAACTATCTTAAGGATGTTGAAATGGTTGGTGAAGAATTTTACGTTAACGCTAGAGAGCTTGATAGACACTATATACCGTCAAGGCATCCTAACTCCTTTGAGTCAGGGTATCCTGGAATGTACTATGATGAACCAACTGCTCGAAGAGCGTTGGAAGCTTGTAAAAGAATTATTGAGTGGGTGAGGGGTGTATTCCTCTGGGTAAAAATGAGGCCCTGCTACAGAAGGGTTTTTCAGCAGTTTCTGGGTTGTGGGTTTTTTAAGGTTTCTGTGGGTTGCGAAGGAAAACTTGTAAGCCTTAATGGTGTAGGTTATGGTTGACTGCTGGGATGAAACCATGCTTCACCGATGGCTCTGGAGCCGCTGGGTGTGGCGTGGCTAAAAACCGTGATGAACCGACCTACGGAAACCCGGAAAAGACCGTAGGCGGGGAACGGTGTGCTTCAATAGCTCCTTACATGCACTCTTCAACAATTCTCATTTATCTACCTCGCTGCTCATCTGGCAGTAGTTATACGTGACTGCATTAATAGAGCTTCAACTGGTCTTAGCCTTTTCGTTATGGGATCTGGTGCTAGTCCTAGTTGCTCCATTGTGACGCTTCCAAGCACATAGACGCCTGGATAGCCGAAGACTACGGGTGTTGCACTAGCCCTATAGCCTTCGATCTCAATACCCACCTCACCCACGGGTCTCTCAATAACTCTATTATCAGCTAGCCTCAACCTAACATGCCTGAGAATTCTGATGTTAAGTGCTTCAAGGACATCGCAAGGTATGACAGTATATGAAGCACCAGTATCTACAAGCAACTCCACATCCCTAGACCTACTAGGGTCGAGAGGGTTCCATATATGAGCCCTAACCTTGAATACCCCCAAGGCGAAACCCTCAGCAAGACAAAAGTATGTAAAAAAGTATATAAATAATTTACAAACCTACTCAATAATCAACGCATCCTTCAACTCACATGTATAACGCTATAAAGGTAGGGAGGAAAATTTGGTTCTACATTCTGAGCTAAAATATTTAAGTATGGTGATGAACATATCCTTAAAACGCTCAATAACAATATATGATTCACTCTACATAGCCCAAGCAGTTATGGAGAACACGTCGCTACTAACACTTGACGGGAAGCAGAGAAGAATAGCTGAGAAGCTTAAAGTAAAAGTCTTACCCTAAACGCAGCATAAACTACTAAGCCCTCACTTATTAGGTTGCAAAGGTTAAGTTGGAAAATTTTCGAATAAACCATTTACCATACTGTACCACACATATTTATATAAAATAATGGTTAAAATGAAGACTTAGGGGCGTGAACGTGCTAGCAGATGATGTTGTGAAAAAATGGGTTAGGGAGGATGAGGAAGCTAGGAGGATAAGAAGAGAAAAAGCTAACTGGGAATTCATAGAAAAACAGCCCCCGAGGATAAGGTTCGCGCTAATAGTGTTTATTGAAACAGGCGACATTTATAAGGCATCTCATATCGCTGGTTTAACCATAGATGAATTTAATGAGTTAAGGGTGGAAGCCAAAATACCTATTATTACCTAAAACAATATAATTGCGTTGAAAAAAGAAAAGCGTATCAGCTTAATGCTACTCCTAACCTCTCTTCTACCATCCTTTTAATGTTCCCCCCTTGATCACAGTATTTCTAACAAAAAGGAGTATTCGAGATCAGTGTATTCTCCGATAACGATTCCAACAGCTTTTAATGCTCTTAAAACGTTTTTATCGCTAATACCGGTAGATTTAAGAATTAATGGTAATTCTATGAGGCTGTGTTAGTGGAACAATTAGTATTAGGTTTGTTGCTGCTGGTATAGTTGGAGTAGGTAGTGTTGCTATTGTTAGTGTTGTCCTCTTTCTTGAAACTGTTTTTATTTTCATATTTTCCCTATAATGTTCCATCATTTAATTTTGTTGGTGGTTTTCTGGTCTATGTTAGGTTTAACGTTAAACTTAAATTATTTGGTTTAACTCTTGTTTATGGGGTTTGTTTGTGGTGAGGTATAGGGTTAAGGTTCATAGGAAGGGTTTAATTGTTATTCCTGCTGAGGTTAGGAGGAGGTTTGGTATTTGTGAGGGTTCTTATTTAGAGCTTGTTGTTGAAGGTAATAGTTTGCGTTTAATTATTCCAAGAGATCTTAGGAGCGCTTTTGGTGTTGATGGTGAAAGGGCTGTAAAGGTTGCAAGACTTATTAGCGCTTCTAGGAGGGTTGAGGTTGAAAAGGAGGTACGTTCTTGATGCTGGTGTTTTAGCACTATATTTTGCTGGCCGTAGGGATGTTAAGAAGTATATTGATGAAGTGTACGGTGGAAGAGCGGAGGCTTTTATGTGTGAAGTTAATGTAGCTGAATTCCTATATAATTATGCTAGAATCTTTGGATGGGATGCTGCTCTATCTAGGCATACCCTATTACGAAATAGCCCTATAAATATTGTAAGTGTAGATGAGGACTTAACTATCAATGCAGCTAAGCTTAAGCTAAAATACTATAATGTACTATCACTAGCTGATTGCTACCTTATAGCATTAGCGAAGAAAAATAAAGCTAAAGTATTAACAACAGACCAGGACGTAAAGGACGTTAATGAAGTTCCTACAATACTAATGCCAATATGACATAACCATAAATTTAGAAGGTTGTAGTTGGCTAATTTAGGAGGGTTAATAGGATTACTGGGGATATTGTTTCGCATATTGAAAGGCTAACTTATTAGTTTAAGTTTTTCAACTACCTCTCTAACTGCTTCTTTAAGGCTTTTATTTTCGTTAACTACTTCTACTGCTTTTACTGTTTTAGCTATTACCCTATATATTGCCGTTAGTGTTTTTAGTTCGTTTAAGCTGTATTCTATACTGAGTCTTCTTTTCAAAGCAGTGCTTACCGATATTTTTAGATGTATTGTTTGTTCTTTAAATTGCAGTGCTAGGAGGAATTTCCCTATTATTGACTTAACCCACTACAATGGATCCTTTACTCTTAGAGATACTGATAGTTTATTTCGGAGGTTGAAGAAGCTTGTAGGAGAGGTAGGTGGTTAACGTGGCTTCTCGAAGCACTGCAAGAACGCTAGCTGAGAAACTTAGTGAGCCTAAGATCGAGTACGTATGGAGTATAGCTTACGATATTTATGTGTGGGGTTTTCATGAGGCAAAGCATAGTGTAGACAAAATCAGAATGGATGTACGACACGTAGAATGGCTACTAAGTTTTACGAAACAGGTGGTGAAAGGAAATAGAGCGGAATGCATTTTGTATGAGTTATTATTTATGTTTACTAAATGAACGGTATAGGTTAAGACCTACGGGTGATGGAAGCTACGCTCTAAGCCCTACAGGGCTAAGCTTAGATAGGTGACCGCTTTTAGGCGATGTGGGAGTATGTGATTGGTGGTGCCACAATCTTTGGCTTGATTGTGGCTGTTAGTGCACGGCTTTATGGTAGGATAGGATGCGGTTAGATTTAATATCATGGGTTGTTGGTTATAGTTTTGGTATTGTACATGGTATTTCTTGTTGATGTGAAGTACGCCATTGATTTTGAAGGATTGCGTGAAGTAGAAACGGAGATAATTTAGCTTTGAACACCCGTAGCAAGTTTAATTAGTTAAAGTAGATTCCTATCTTACATGGGTGTTTCGGATGCGTAGGTTTGGTAGGTTTATACCTTTACGTGTTTGGCGTCTAAGATATGTTGAGAAGGGGTTTGGTAGGTTCATCCCCTTGAGGCTGTATCGTTATGGTAGTAAGGGTAAAGGTTCGGGTTAAGTGTGAGGATAGGGTAGTTGAATCTGCGGCCGTAGCTAATTCAGGTTATGAAACTGATGAACCTGAAATCCACATACCATTAGCGTGTGCTAGAGAATTAGGCTTTAAACTAACTGAGCTTCGTGGTGAGAGCTACAGGGTTGTTGGCGGTACAACTTCAGCCTACATCTTAGGTGAAGTTTTTGTACAAGTTATTGAGGAGGATAGGTCTAGTGAATGGGTAAGGGCTAGGGCAGTAGCTGTACCTGGAGAATATGAGTTAATTCTAAGCGATAAACTTCTAGACATGTTAGGTATTGAAATAGTAAAGGCAGGCATGGGCTATTGGAGGTTCAGCGGTGAGCCTATTAACCGAGTAAGAAAGAGTGTTAAACCACAATTTTGGGTGGGTTTTACCACTTAGTAAAGGTGGGTGAGTGTATGTTCATATATTGGTCTTTTTAAGGTATTAGATGGAATAGAGGGTTTGAGTGGAAACTACCCTGGCCTCCTAAAGCGTCGAGCAGAATCTATGATGAGATTAGCGGTGAGGCTTCCACGGGAAGGTGAGTATGATCTTGCAGTTCTTAATGCTGAATATGCTGTTCAACTACACATTAAAAGCTTACTTTACCGATTATCTGGGGGGAATGGGGAGATTATAGTGTACATTGCTTGGCGCGCTAGCTCTTATACTTGAAGAAAATAGGTTAAATGATGTAGCGGAGAGAATTTATGATTTCACTAGGAGGAACAGGAGGATTCTAGCTGAACTTGATGAGGCACATACACGTTCTATTTATGGTGCATTTGAATACAGCAAGGACCAGGCAAGGGTTATAGTGGATGCGGCTCAGTCTATAATTAAATTAGTTAAGGAAATTGAGAAGGTGCTGTTTAAGAGGGCGTAGAATATTGGGTGGGGTTACACCTTTACAAGTACTTATGGAGTGGAGGAAGCATGTTAGACTCGCATGTAAGGCTGTAAAGAACGTTATCCCCAATGCAGAAATATATGTTATTGGAGGTGCTGCTGAAAATAGGTTAACTATTAGGAGCGATATAGATATATTAGTAGTCCTACCTTGCACTGCCCCTACATTTAATGAAGCTATAGAATTACGTTCTAGGATTTTAGAGGAAGCTGTAAAACTGGGATTACCGCTTTATGCGCCAATAGAACTCCATATAGTAGGTAGAGAGGAACTTAAGAAATACGTGAGGAAGGGTAAAGTGATTTCAGCTAATAAAATATAAATGGAATTGGGTATGGTATATAGTGTATTGTGAGGGGGTTTCAGCGTGAGTGTGAAAGGTGTTGGTAGGGTTAGGGATTTTATTGGGAAGTATGGGGTTAGAGCCGAGATTTTGGAGTTTAGTGGAACTGTTGAAAGTGTTTCTGCAGCTTCGAATGCTTCAGGTTTCCCACCTAGCAGGATTTTGAAGACTTTATTGGTTATTGCTGGGAAAAGACCATATGTGGTTATTCTTCCAGGTGATAGGAGGTTAGATTTTAAGAAGCTGGGTAGAGAGTTGAATGTTAAGAATGTTAGATTAGCGAAACCTAGTGAGGTTAAGGAGTTACTTAAAGTTAAACCGGGTGAGGTTAGCCCGTTTTTAGATGAGGTATTAAAGTACGATGTTATTGTTGATGAATCGGTAATGGATAGGGGTGAGGTACTGGTCGGTGGCGGTTCTATGCATCACCTTGTAAAAGTTCATGTAGATGAGGTTGTTAGAGTGTTAAAGCCAAGTGTTAAGGATGTTTCTAAGATGATCTAATATGGAGCAGACGGAAGAGGCTAGGGAAGTTTTGAAGCTTGCTTTTTATCGAAGTGAGGGAAACTGGAGGTTGGTTGTAAAGTGAATAGAGAGAAGCTTTTGAGGAATGTTTGCGTAGAGCTTTTAAAATGTGATCCAGGTATTGTTGAGATTGTTCAGTTTGGTTCCTCTGTTTACGCACCTGATATTTCCAGGGATGTAGACCTACTAGTGATATCTAGGGATCCTAAGGACTATGATGTTTACTTAGATGCTGTTGATGAGGTGAATCCTCCATTTAACGTAGATGTTGTTGTTATTAAGCCTGGTGAGGAGCTTAGAGAGGAGTTTATTCGAGGGGTTCTTGGAGCCTTTAACATACTTTATGGTAGCGGGAGATACGTGCTCGAGTATGCTAAGAGGCTTGGTGACCCAACGTTTGATGAGGCCAGGTCTGCTTTAAGGGTTGCTCAACGTATGCTAAAGCTAGCATTAGAAACTAGAAATACATTAGATAGGGATAGGCTGTTTAGAGAAGCCTTCGATTCCTTATTCCATGCTGCGAGAATAGCTGCTATGACCTATTTATCAACGGAGGTTGCTAGGTGGGGTGTGTTGAGAAGGATGCTACCTGAACCTTATAATAGGGTGTTTAGGGAGTTTATAAATGTGTTGCACATAGAATACTTCTACAACGGTAGATACCCAAGGGAGGGAGTTGGGGAAGAATTTAACAAATGGTATAAAATGGTTGAGGAATTCATTAAAAGCTTAGAGCATGAAATTAAGAAGAAGCTGTAGCTGAGAGCGGCGTGTATCTGCTTTAACCAGCGAAATATTCTCAGTAAGC
>Ga0190310_1000058_pt1 | contig 40264 bp, 47 predicted proteins | sample 48700778_MG_FD_165059 | JGI IMG/M metagenome (GOLD analysis project Ga0190310, IMG submission 165059) | Hydrothermal vent sediment bacterial communities from Southern Trench, Guaymas Basin, Mexico - 4870-07-7-8_MG | ecosystem: Environmental > Aquatic > Marine > Hydrothermal vents > Sediment ... | reverse complement strand
TTGTTAAGAAGATATTATTTCCATGGACTACTGAGGCAGGCTTTGGAGCTGTAGCACCTGATGGTAGTTTTATGTATGATGAATATATTGCACACGATTACCTTGGATATAGCGGGGATTTAGTCCAGAAACTTGCATTAAAGACTAGGGAGTTTGTTGTTAATAGAACTTTAAGGATAAGAGGCTCTCTAGAATACGGCTCTTTAACTGGATATAACGTTATAGTTATTGATGATGGTATTGCTACTGGATACACCATGGCTGTTGCATGTACCTTCCTACGCAAACTTGGTGCTGATAGGATAGTTGCTGCTTCTCCAACAGCTAGTAGTGATGGAGCTAAGCTAGTATCTAAATATGTCAACCAAGTGATTGTAGTTAACCTTAGAAACCCACCATATGCGGTAGCCGATGCCTATATTGAATGGTATGATTTAAGTGATGAAGATGTGATTAATATATTGAATAAGGCATCTAATGAAAAACTTTACAGAAAACACATCTAATTCAAGGATCCAGGTAAATGTATTAAATGAAGAAGTTTTTATAGAACTTCTGCTGCCGGACTTGATAATACTGGACTGAGAGAAACATTATAGCTTTGCTTCCATCGAGGGAATTCGTAGAGAAAGCCTTGTATAGTATGAGAATAAGATATAAGGATTTTTGATAGCCAATTAATGTTTGTAATAGAATGGTTTATTCATCAAATAGATAAGTTTACTATACTAATGATTTATGCCATGAAGTTTCTGTTTATCCTTAGATTCACTTTATTATCCTTAACTATATAGAGATAATTTTGGTGGATTACTATGAGAATAGGCATATATGGTTTTGGATCTATAGGTAGGCTTGTTGCTAAGGAGGCTATAAAACGTGGCTGGGACGTCTCTGGAGCAGTTGATATAAATGAAGCTATTGTAGGAAAGGACATTGGTGAATTACTTGGACTAGATAGCGAGTATGGTGTTAAAGTCTCAAATGATCCAAGTATCTTGTTCGATTCTGATGTTGTAATCCATGCTACTGGTAGTTATCTTGATCAAATATATGATCAGATACTTACTATTATAGGAATGGGTCTTGATGCCGTATCTACTTGTGAAACACTTGCTTATCCATACTATAGATATCCAGTATTGGCTAGGATGATCGATACTGAGGCTTTAAAGAATGGTGTAACCGTTATTGCAACCGGTATAAATCCCGGATTTCTTCTAGATACACTAGTTATAACAATGGCTATGCCAGTGAATATTGTTAAGAAAATAACTGCTATACGCGTCATTGATGCTGGTAAACGTAGAGCTAGTTTTCGTAAGAAAGTAGGTATTGGTCTTGATCCAGGCGAGTTTAAGAGATTACTAGAAAAGAGGATACTTACTGGTCATGTGGGTTATGCTGAATCGGTTTTACTGATAGCTGATGCATTAGGAATACATCTTGAGAAAGTAGTTGAGGGACAAGAGCCAGTTGTAGCAAAGAAGGAAATAGTGTACGAAGGTAAGACGTTGTCTAAAGGAACTACAATAGGTATACGTGGATATGGTATAGGCTACTATAAGGGTGAGGAAGCAATACGTGCAGAATTCCATGCATACCTAGGCGCTGAGGAATACGAAGAAATAACAATTAATGGAACAGAATACAGTATTAAATGGAGAAGCACGGGAACACCAGGAGATCTAGCAACTGTATCAATAGTACTAAACATAGCAAGCATAATAGACGAAATAGCGCCAGGACTAAGGACGATGAGTGACATAATACCGTTCAAGCCTTTCTATAGAAGATAATTAAAAATGGCGCCGGGGCGGGGATTTGAACCCCGGACCACCGGGTATCCATCACCAGGCTAGACGATCCCGTGGTTAACAGCCCGGCGCTCCACCTGGCTGAGCTACCCCGGCGCCCCATTTATGTGTGTTTGTTATGTTGGTGTTTTTATTTGTTTTGTCTTACTAGTATTTATCCATGTTATTATGGATTAAATTACTTAAGAAACCTTAATAGATTGTGTAGGCGAATAGTATATGTAGGCCTCGATGATGATGGAACCCGGGTTTGAAGTATCTGAATAAGTTATGTTGATAAGGCCCGCATCATGAGGGGCTATTTAAACGAATGTTTACGATATATCTCCAGGATTAATACTATATTCTTTTTCTCCATAACTCTCTCATACGTCTTCTCTTTTCTAAGTACATTTCCCTCTCTAGGAAACGATATACTGTTGAATGCTGTCTCCCCTGAACCAGCATTTCTATGGCTTCTTTAGCTATATTAGCCGATTCATAATCACCTATTATAGCTACGTAGTCACGATATATAGATATATATGTGCCCGTGACTTCCTCTATTGTTCTACGGGCTTTACCTTCCTCTCCAATTATCCTGCCTTTAACTCTCTGCAGATGGTTAGGTCTGTCGCCAACATACTGTCTAAGATCAATTATAATCAATATCTGATCCTCGTCAAGTAGGCGGAAAGCTCTTTCAGGACTAAAACCATAAGCGATTGCCCGCACTATATCACGGGCTTTCATAAGCTGTAACGCAGTTGTAGATGGTGAAGCAGGCTCTATTATTACAGTACCCGTCTTTGAATCAATTGTTATCCTTGTATTTGTACGCTTCATAATCTCCTCTTTAACACGTCCATCATGACCTATAAGTACACCGATACGATCCAATGGTAGTTTCTCATAAAGCCTTGTTACACCTAATATGAAGCGCCCGCCTTCACCTAGCAACTCGTGATCTCCTCTAATAGCTCTTCAGGGGTAGGTATATCTAGTCCAGCCTCCTTGTAAAAGAAACGGTATACGTTCCTAATATCCCTATCAAGGAATTCCATGGCATTCGGATGTTCAATCAATACTGCTTGACTAACATCAATAATAGCTATACTTAGATCGCTTCTAACCATTATATTAAACTCAGACATATCAGCATGAACCATGCGTGCCCTACAAAACATTTTCTTCATACTATCAATCACTTGTTCATAGATCTTGTATAGCTCATCATCTGTAAGTTCTTGCCATATCTCCTTAAGCAATGGTGCACGTACACCATTTTGACCAATAAACTCCATGACGAGAACATTATTTAATATACTAATAGGCTTAGGGACACTAATACCGGAATCATATAACTTCTTTAAATTCTTGAACTCCTTCCGAGTCCATAGGTATATTAGTTTCCGCGTATCACGAGGCAATATACCTTGAAAACGTGGATCGCCACTAATATATTTCAAGATTCCCTTCCTAAACTCAGCAGTAGCCGTCAAATAGATCTTAACAGCATATTCCTCTCCATCATAGCCATAGCCTAGGTAGACTCTAGCCTCCTTACCAGCACTAACAACACCATTCATTCTACGTAGAACACGTCTTCTCATAAGCTCATAAAGAGTCATGACTGTTCGATAATCAAAGACCTCCTCAACAGTTTCAAAAAGATCCTTATCCTTAAGTTTTTTCCTAATACGTTCTCTCTCAATTAGAAAATCAATAGAATCATCACTCATATAAACTCACTCAAAGCTTCTAAGAACTCTTGGGGCAGTACACCCTTCTCAATGAGCTTTTGAACCTCACTACGTGCATAACGATATATTACATCACCTTTCTTGGGATTGAAGTCCCATGGTACCACGAGTATTATATCCCCTTCACGCATCCAAACTCTACGCCTCATACGTCCAGGTATCCTAATCATACGGTCTTCTCCATCGAGACACTTAGCTATAAGATGATCTCCTCCAACAAGCCTGATCACTCCGCACAATACCTCTCCTTCGCCAGGTATAGGAGGCTCTTTGGCACTTTCTTCATAACCTCTCTTCTTTCTCTTTTTCGGCATGTTCTTAATCACCCTTTCTTCTTAACTATATAGAGGTTATTCCTTATGATATACCCCTTCATTTTATCTCCTTCTTTAACGTTATTAAGGCTTACTAGACGAGGATATTCCTTGATTTCCCCAGTAACTTCATCCATTAAATAGATCGTTGATGGATCACTCGCTATAACCAGGTAATCCTTCTCTTCAATATATTCACGAGTCTTAACAAGCTTACCATCCCAATACTCACTAACAGGTACACTATGGCTCTCACCACTCTCAAGATCCGTAATCTTTATCCTACTATCCTTAACCTCATCAATAACACTGATAGAACCTTTATACTCAACAATATCCCCCTGTTCAAGATCCGGAAGCCTAACGGATAATGTAGTTATACCCTCCTTCCTACCCCTGGATGGATCGTATTTTCTGATCTTAAAAGTCTCAATAACCTTAGCGCCCTTCTCACGGCTAAAGAGTGCTGCTAATCTTCTAGCTAAAACGGGTGTAACCATCTTAATGTTAATGCCATTTCTATTCTCCTCAACGTCAACTATATCATCCACGATAGATGGTTCACTTAGAACTTTTCTAATATATTGTTTTTCATCCTCTGTTAAACGACCACGACTACTCCTAATCTGCACAATAGCATTAAAGACCTTTCCAGCCTTCCTTAGACATCTTGGGCATATTGATTTAGTTATTTTAAACCTAACTATTATGGGCCTAGATATTATCTTTGAACCACCAAGTAAAGCTGATACTCTAACAACTGCTTCATAGAAATTCTTATTAACTCTATGAAAACCATGTACTTCTTCAACCTCAAGTATCTCAACACCGCTATTAACATAATGCTCTGAAGTATCTAGTATGTATCTCCTAATAATACCCTCTAAAGCCATAGGCTGAAGCCATCGTCCATGGTACCTCCAAGAACCACACTTACTACATACCGTGATTTCAAAAACAGGTATCTCCCTCAATAAACCCCTATACTTTAGAAAACAATCAATACAGTATCCATTAATTAATGGTTCTTTAGAGGACTCTTTCTTACCGCATTTCACGCAATATCTTACCACACCAGCCACCTTCAATAGATCTTTACTACTTGAGCATGAGGTACTCCCTCAATATATATAACGGCATTCTTATGTATCAGATTGCGTTTTATAGCAGCATTAACGATCTTCTCTCCGACAAGATTAGCTATAGTTGATGCCTCTAATAGATCAAGGGCTTCACTAATTGTTACCTTCCTACCGCCATAGAAGTTGGGATCTATGTAGAAACTAGTATCGCCTTCACGAAGAGTTCTACCTAATAGTTCAGCATCACAAATAGCTACTACAAGCTCCCCCTCACCATGGAACTCCTTAACATATACCATGTCCGTTAATACATTGTCCACGATATTTTCATACCTCTACATCTCTATTATCCCATAATAAATTCTTAGGATTAAATCCCCTTTTTATACTAGAATGGTATTTAATAAAAACATTGATTGCTAGAAAGCAGTTAATGTAGTTTCTGCACCACATGCTAGGCATCTTAATTTGAAAACCTTACCAACTTTTTCTAAGACTGTGAATCTACTACCACACGTTGGACATAATACATAGTTCTTCACGAATCTATCAATAAGTCTATTAATTATTGTTGATGAGAACCTTCCCTGTAAAATTAATGCGCCAGATTCGTCAATAGTTCCAGGAACCGCTAATTCCTTCACAAAGTACCTCATTAGTAATTTAGGCTCTCTATTAAGTACATCTGCTATTTGCCTAAAATTCCTAATAATAATTCTATTACCGACGACTATAATTTCAGCTTTGGGAACCTCAAAAGGTTCTGTCTTAACTTGTTTCTTAGGAAGTTTTGCGTAAAGCCTATCAAGTAACTCTTCATAATCATAGTCTCTAATGCTTTTACCCAATCCATCCACCTCCCTGCATATATAGGAATTAAAGGGTATTAAGATATAATCTATATTTCGGTATACAATGAAAAATCGATCTTGGTGGTCAACAGTGAAGAAAGTATACATAGAGACATATGGATGCGCACTAAATAAAGGAGATACATATATCATGAAGACAGTATTAGCTAGAAAAGGCTACTCCATAGTAGATAATCCCGTAGCCTCAGACGTAATAATCATAAATACATGCACAGTTCGTATGGAAACCCAACAAAGAATGATCCATAGGATAAAGACATTGTATGAGTTAGCGATAGAAAGAGATAAAAAACTAATTATAGCAGGTTGCTTAGCTAAAGCCCAACCATATCTTGTATCAAAAATTGCTCCAAACGCTAGCTTATTATCTCCACAGAATGTATCTAAAATCGATATCGTTGTCAGAGAAAGTAGTAAAGTTATATTATTAGATGGCGATAGAGACCGAAATACTATCGGTGTATGGTTAGAGGATAGAATAGGAATTATACCTATACAAGAAGGTTGTTTAGGAAATTGCAGTTTTTGTATTGTAAAGAATGCTAGAAGAAAATTATTTAGCTACCCTATAGAACATATTGCTGAAACTGTAAGGGAACTAATAAAGAAGGGGGCTGTAGAAATACAGTTAAGCGGACAGGATACAGCTACTTATGGAATAGACCTATATGGAAAACCTATGCTTCCAAAACTCATACAAAGAATCATAGAGGTTCCAGGTAATTATATGATTAGAATAGGGATGCTTAATCCAGACACTGTAGAACCTATAGTAGATGATCTAATAGAGGCTATGAGAGAGCATCATGTATACAAGTTCTTACATATTCCTCTTCAAAGTGGAAGCGATAAGGTTTTAAAGATCATGAGAAGGAAATATACTGTAGATCAATTTAGACACATTATTAAAGAACTTCGTTCAAAACTCTCCAATATAGCTATTGCAACAGATATAATTATAGGTCATCCTGGAGAAGATGAAGAAGACTTTGAAGACACACTAAGGATTGTAAAAGAGCTTGAATTCGATAGAATTCATGTAGCACAATATACTATTAGACCAAATACATATTCTGCTTCGTTAAAACAAGTAAATAGTAAAATCAAGAAGAAACGTATGAAGAGATTTCTTGAACTTATGGAGAATATAGGCCTTAAAAAACATAGTAAATATCTTGGTAAAGTGGTAAAAGCCTTCGTAACCGAAAGGGGTAGGAATACATATATTGCTAGGCTCATCAATTATACTCCTGTAGTGATCAATAGCAATAAAGAAATTGTTGGTAAATGGATTAATGCCAGGATACATAAAATAACATTCTTCGATTTAAGAGGAGACGTTATTGGCTAGCTTATACTTATAAGTTCAATGACAGGATTGTACTCTCTAAACTCGTTCTCAATATACTTTATAAGTTTAAGTAGATCATTTATCCTAACAGGTAAGGAAGCAGGAATAACTCTTACAGATATGGAAATTTCCGACTGATCTATTTTCTCGATCTCTATCTGATTTTCCTGTATACGGAATACGGCTATACCTCCGCTTCTCATAACATTTGCCAGTCTATCAATAACTTCCTTTAATTCTATGGCTGGTGTTCTTTGAATTCTTATACGAATTGGTATAAATGGTGATGTTTCACGTATCGCTGAGTATAAAAGGAGGGAATTCGCAACATATGTCCTATTACCATATATATCTTCTATAGTTGATGAGAAAGGATCCATTGATATTATTCTACCATATATAGGTTTATGATATCCAGGTAAATTTATTTCTAGATATCTACCCTTGATGTACTTCACTAATTGTAGAGTTATGTATGCTGTAAATTCTCTAATTTCATAGAAAAATAGTATCGCAACTAATAAAGCAAAGATCACTATGATTACATAAGTTACAATTGATGGGACATAGCTTTGTATAATAAATAATGAGAAAACCACTATGAATATAGAATCCATGATCCTCATAATAGTGATCTTTGTACCTACGCCAATATAGCCTCTCTGATAAAGTGTTGTTAATAACCTACTTATAAAATATCTTAATACAATTATCGCCACTAGCAAAATTATAGCGGGAGCAAAGTCGTAAAGCACCTTCTCAATACTTGAAGGAGATATATTTGTTAGATTAAATACCATGAAGACTCAACCCTTAAAGTACCTAGTTATATCAGAGGATCTAGAAAGTATTAGTAATTGATATCCGCTTCTTAATACAGTATCTGGTAATGGAAAGAATATTTTTGTTCCATCAAATATCGTAACGATCTTTATATCATCAGGTAAGTTTAAATCTGCTATCTTTCTCTCAACAGCTTTATCCGTTTCTGCTAGTGTAACAATGTATATATAAGAATCACCTATTTTTCCAAGCTTACTAGGCTCTAATATAGAGTCTAAATAACTAGCAATCATAGATGCAATTATTGAAGGCTGACTAATAGGCACTCCTAGGCCTAATTTTTGCAATAACTCGGCAATCCTTATATCGGTTACCTTAGCTATGCGAAACGGAATATTATACATCCTAGCTATTGCTAATGCAAATAAGTTTATTTCATTACGACCAGTGAGTGCAATGACCACATCAATTTCATCCATTCTTACATCACTTGTATAAAGACTTACATCAGTAGCATCTCTATCAATAACTACAACATCGTATTTTAATGCAAGGTCTTTCCGTCTAACAGGATCTTTCTCTACAACTATTACCTCATGCTTTTTAAGATCTAGTTTTGACAACAGTTCTTCAGCGACAGCTCCTCCACCAATTATCAAGATCCTCAAAATATTCACCATTTAATAATCTAAATACTCTATTGATTAATCTACAAATTCTACTTATATACTATACTAGACTAAAAGTATAACTTCATTGAATTATTAAGTTTAATCAATAAAGAGCTTCCGTGTATCTCTTACCAGTAGCCAATGCAATAACTAGCATTAACTGTACGTATTCTAAGCGGCCAAACAACATTAAAAATATTATAGTGGCCTTTACACCAACTGGAGCGGTTGGAGATACAACATTGGTACTTAGGCCAACACATCCCGCTGCCGATGTTGCCTCGAATAATGTATCTATAAAACGATATCCATGGGCCGCCATGATGACTGCTCCACCAAAGATCATTATCATGTGTAAGACAACAATTAGCAGAGCCTGAGAAATCTCAGGCTCAGATAGCCATGAACCATCAATTGTCATTTTTCTCTCAATAGGGGCTGCTATGACTGATTTTAATGCCGCATCCTTTAGCTTTTTAAAAATTATAAGGAGTCTAATAGATTTAATACCACCAGCTGTTGAAAACATCATGCCTCCTATAAACATCCCTGCAATTAATATAGCTTTACTTGTATCAGTTAAATCAGCTATCGACCCTATACTAAATCCCGTTGTAGTCATACCAGATATTAGATTAAAGCTTCCAGCAATAAATGAATAATATAAATCTGTTTTTTCAACAAATACGTATGATAGAATCATTATTGCAACCAGGAAGATCATTGATATAACATAGGTTCTAAATTCTTCGCTTCTTTTAAGAATAGAGAATTCGCCTCTAAACATTTTAGCGATTATGTAGAAGTTCATGCCTCCTATAAACATGAATATCATTACTGGTACATACGTTATAGGTGATCGATCGTATATTACTTGGTATCCGGCATCGTATGTAGACATTCCTCCAGTAGCTATTGTCGTTAGTATGTGATTAAATGCTTCATAGAGATTCATACCAGTATATATGTATGATACCAATCCCATTAGTGTAAGCACAATATAGATTTTAACAAGTGCTTTAGCCGTTTTATAGAACGTAACTTCTATCTTAACAGGTCTTTCAACACCATATGCCGTCCGACCTATACGGTAGAAGTATGGAAATATTACCATAGCAAATACTACGAATCCTAGTTCACCGCTCCATTGCATAATACTTCTCCATGTAACAATTGATGGTTTCATGTAATCAATGCCTCTTAATACAGTAAAACCAGTACCAGTAAAACCACTTACACTTTCAAATAAAGCATCAATAAATGGTATCTTTATCGTATACATTAGTATTATAGATGACTCTAATGAAATGAGGAACCATGCAATAGATACAACGACAAGACTATCTAATAATGAAAGTGCTTCAGCTTCAACCTTAGATGAAATAAAGCCTATAAGTAAAAAGAATGCTCCACCAATTAAGAATAACCAAGATACTTCATATCCAGTCAGAAAATCTATTAGAGGTACAAATAACATTAGTGCACCGAGAACGCCCTCAAGACTACCAATAATCTTTAATATTCCTTTCCAGTTCAAAATGTACACCGAAGCACCAACATAAATACCTAGATGTTATTTTATAGAGTATGTTTAAAACGATTATTCTAGATCTATGGAGGATGTAATGGCAATACTATGATCCTTTCTGGACAGTATTTCCTAGCTATATACCCAGCTAAATCATATACTTTGTAAGCTCTCTCAAGAACTACAGCGTCACTTGTTATAGTCCAACGACCTATAGATAATTCTAGAACCTTGACATCAGCTTTTCTAGCAACTATTATGTCTGCATTGGGCAAGAGATCCCTTAGTCTAGAAGCTAGTTCACCGCTATGGCTAACATTAGCATCAAGGATTATATATACTCTATATTTATCTATGAACCATTTGATAAGTGAAATAATTTTATTAATAGTATCTTTATTAACTGCTAATGCAACCCTTGTATGTAGACCAAGAAGATCTCTTATGAAGCCATCATCACATAAATATAGTTCTTCGCCGCTAATCACAGAAAATATAGTTGAAAATAGATTATATCCGTCAATAACAACTTCTACGTTTTCGGGTGGAACTAACGTCTTAGACATTATTGAACGGACGTAACTAGAAGAATGTACACATCTATAGAGAAGTAATCGTTCGCGTTTACTTAATAAATACCTTGTAGATACAGTATTAAGGGCAAGCTTATGAGGATAACCACGATCAAGCAGATATCTATAATCTTTGGCTGCTTCAATTAATTCTCTTCGCAACTATTCATCTCCGATAATATTCTTCTGAAACTATTAAATAACTCTTTAGAAGAAATATTCGATCTAAATGTTATGTGATCTTGTTTACCGCCGCCTCTTATATCAGGATACTTTTTAATTAATTCATTTAATACGGTTCTCAGATCTATAGGTCTAGTTAATCTCGCTGGATCGTAAAATACTTCTATATATTTACCTGAATCATAGAATATTATAGCTCCTCTCCTAGAGATATTTAAGGCTAGATCACGGTAGAAGCGATGATCTCCTATGTCATTATAGAGGTATATGATTTTATAACCACATACCTCAATAAGTTCTTGGGCCAGCCTATCTTCATACAATTTCATTAGCTTTTCTCTGTATCTTGATAGAATCTCTTTTGTCTCAATGTATTCATCGTAAAACTTTTCAATACCCGGCAATATTTGTTTAGGACTTGTTTTTATCATTGAAGCTATTTTTTCAATAATATTTTCAAGATTGTAAGAATATTCGGGTATACGGGTTCCAGCAATATATTCAAGTCTTATTACTCCATCCTGAATCTTTTCAACATCAATTATCTTAATTCCTCCGACTTCTCCTGTATTATGAAGATGAGTACCATAACACGCTTCAGCATCCCATCCTGGTATTTCTACTATTCTAAGAGTCTTAGATATAACAGCTCCTCCCTGGTATATTTTTATACCATATTTTTTCTCGGCTTCAAACTTTCCTAAGTAGTTAAAACGTAGATCTATTCTTTCATCAACGATCTTATTTGCTAGTTCCTCGATCTTCTTAATCTCTTCACTAGTAAGCATCCTATAATGAGTAATGTCAAGTCTTCCCTTCTCAATAGTTTTTTCAGCGCCAGCTTGCCATACATGATCTCCTAGAATTCTGCGGGCCGCACCTAAAATAATATGTGTTGCCGTATGATGTCTCATGAGTCTATATCTTCTTAACCAATTAATATTGCCTTCAACAATATCTCCTTTAGATAAAATTTTGCCTACATCTTTTTCAAGTTCATGGATAATTACTTCTCCATATTTGTAGACTTTCTTTACTTTAACTCTAATATTATCTGGTAATACAAGATGCCCTACGTCATGATCTTGTCCGCCGGCTAATGGATAGAAAGCACTTTGATCAAGAATTACATAATTATTTTTAATACCTATTACTTTAGCTTTAAATCTTCTAAGATAAGGATCTAAATGAAACAACTTTCGTGTTTCTGGAAAACCTGATACCCAATCGACTATTTCACTAGGCAAGGAATGTTCACGATATTTTTGCAGCGTTTTCGGCTGCCCATGTTTCTTGGCAACTAGAGAGTAAAAGTCGTGAGGTATACTGATCTCTACTCCATGCTCTTTAGCTCTATTAGCTATCATCTCAGGAGGTATTCCATGGGAATCATAAATTCGTACCAAGTCATCTATTCCAAGGCTTCTCTTCTTTTTAATAATCTTATCTACAATTCTTACTCCTCTATCTAACGTCTCCACATATTTTTTGATCTCGTTACTCAGTACATCAAGGATATAGTCTCTATGTTTTATGAAATTACTATATACATATTGGCCTCTCCAATAATCGATCATTTCCTCCATAAGCTTAATGGCTAGCTCCTCATATTCGGACGGTACTATACCTAGCTGATATAAAGCTCTGAGACTTCTTCTAAGAACAAGTCTAGCTAGGTATCCTTCTCCAGTATTTGACGGTACTATTCCATCTGACAGCATTAATGCTAATGTTCTATAATGGTCCAGTAAGGTATAAAGTAAAATAGCTTGTCTAAGTTCTTTATAATAATCTAAGTAACCATAGAGACCTAGATACTTTCTTAATTGGTCTAGCGATCCTATATCTATATCGCTAAGCTTATGGACAATACTTTTTAATGTATGATAGTCGGGTTCATCTATACCTAATATGTCCTTGTATCTATTCAATAGATCGCTAAATATTGTATGAAATGCTGTAGGTGATCTTTGTGTAAACCAAGCAATTCTTTCAATACCATAGCCTGTATCAATAACCCTTATATTCATTAAAGAATAATTACTGTTTTCAACTCTATATTTCATAAAAACAAGTGTAGCTAGTTCAAGGCCGTCAACAACAACTTCATATGCTGGACCAGCATTACCTCCTCCTTCCCACCACGAAGGTTTAAAGACTATATCTTCCTCAGGAATGCCAATGTCTTTCGTAAAAAAATTATATGCATACTCTAACGTTTCATCAACCCAATAGATATAGTTATCTTCTTTATTGAAAGCATGATGGCCCCCCATTTCAAATGATGATAAATGTCTACCAAATGTTAAACCAACCTCATCAATATCTTCAAGTCTGATGCAAGGTTGCACTATTACTAATGGATTATATGGAGGATCAACGATGCCCTCGGTGACAGCTGGTTGAAACACTATAATACTTGCTATTGTAAGATATAGATCATTTCTCCATCTAGCAAGAACAGGGTATGGATCAACATATCCGTGTCCGTTTCTACGGAAGAAATCTATGAATTTCTGTCTAGCTTCATTAAGCGATAGATTTCTAACCTTAGGATAGTCTTTAAAGAGAAAGTCGTACTTACTACATGGTCTATCTGGACACCTATCTCTAGGTATAAGGCTCCAGAACTTTTCACCACAAACTCTACACTTATACTCTTGATAGCCTAGAGATTTAAGGAATTTACCGAAAAACTCTGGTTCATCACTCATAGCTGGCAATTACTAGCCCTCTTAAAAAGACTAACCAAATAAGGCTCCAAGACCAGCTGATAAGTCCTCTTCAGTAAGCTCCTCCTTCTCTTCCTCCTCTTCAACTTCCTCCTCTTTCTTCTCCTCAGTCTCAGCAGCTGGAGCCGTTGCAGGAGCTGCAGCCGGAGCCATGGGTAAAGCTGTTGCTTGTTCAAGTACTTTATCTATATCAACCTTCTTTAATGCGGCTACTAGAGCTTTTACTCTAACCTCATCTACTTCTATACCAGCTGCCTCTAAAACCTTCTTTATATTCTCTTCATTTATCTCCTTATTAGCCGATCTTAATAGTAGGGAAGCATATATGTACTCCATAGCCTATTCCCCATTCTATATTGCTTTTTACTATTCGTGGATTCATACTAGGGCTATAGGGTGTTTTAAATTTTTATGTAATGAAATACAGGAAAAACATGAGCTAACCAAATAAGGCTCCAAGACCAGCTGATAAGTCCTCTTCAGTAAGCTCCTCCTTCTCTTCCTCCTCTTCAACTTCCTCCTCTTTCTTCTCCTCTTCAACAGGCTTAGCCGGTACACTAATCTTAACTTCCAAACCGAGTTCTGGTGCTTCTTGAGCAATCGCAGCTGCTAGCGCTAAGGCCTTAGCGATTGCCTTAGTAAGTACATACTCTGCATTCTCTGGAGTTATATATCCTGTCTCGGCAGATAGTGCTAGTGCTCTCATATATGCCTTCTTAATAGCTAGCTCTAGAGCTTCAGGTACATCCCATGCGATCTCTGCACCCAAAGTTAATGCATTTAAGTATGCCCTAGCTATATTATCCCTGTACTCATCAAGATCTAATATAAGTTGATCGCCTGGAATAATGAGCCCATCTTCATAAACAGCTTTAACTCTAATCCTAACCTCCTTTAAAGCAATACCTAGTTTCTGTAACAGACTAGCTAATTCCTCTGAAATTCTATCACCTGGTTTAGCTACACGTGTATCTTTAGCTACCCATATAGAATTAGCTTGCATCCTAACAGGTATCTTAAGTTTACTAAATGTACTCAATATAGGGCCTGGCGATAATCCTGTATTGCCAGCAGGTATTATTATTTCTTGATCAGTAATGTCGCCTGGCTTGAAATAGGTATATGTTTTTTGCTCCTCAAGAAGTAGTGCTAGCTCAAAGGGATTAAGATTAGTGAACATTATAAGGTTCTGTCCTTCAAGCAGTTTAAATAATTCCTCATTCTCGATACCGGCCTTTTTCAATGCCAACTTCATGAGAGTGTTCTTCGTAACTCTAAATACTACTTTCTTCAATAACCTCTTCCTAATTTGCTGAAGCTGTGCAGTTGGTAATCCTTCTAAATAAGCTAATCCAATAACTTTATGCTTCTTAATAAGATCAACTAATTCCTCAACTTCTCTTATTTTCCATTCCGGTATCCTAGAAGCTCTTGGCACTCTTTTTGTTATTAAAGACATAGCGCTATCCACCCCTATGTACTACCTACTTCTACTGGAGGCCCCATAGTGGTTTTAATAATTATCTTAGAAATATTATGGGCTGGATTAGGTAGTTTAGCCTCTAGACTAGATAATACAGCTAATGCATTTTCAGCTATTTCCTCAGGGTCCATATCTTCTGTCCCTATACGACACATGATCTGTGGTTGATCTTTAACTCTAACAAATATAGCTCGCCTATACCTATTCATAACAGAAACTATATCAGCTGCTGGTGGAACTGGGACAGGAATCTTTCCACGAGGACCTAGAGCTGGACCAAGTATTCTACCAGCAAGTGCCATTAGATCAGTTCTTACAAGAACCCAATCACATTCTTGAGCAATCTTCTTAGCAGTTTTTCTATCAATTCCAGTTAGCTCGGCTTTAGTGATAACCTTATATGCACCTGCTTCTCTAGCCTTTGCAGCAGTCTCTCCATCAGCTACCACACATATTTTTATATCTTTCTTAATTTCCCTTGGAAGGAATATTGTCTCTCTAATTCTGCCTTCTGGGGATCTAGGGTCTATATCTCTTAATACAATAATTATTTCGATGCTTTGCTTAAATCTTCTCTTAACACTATTCTCTATAGCTTTCTTAACAGCTTCCACTATCTTATCCTTAGATATAGCTACCATAACCTAGACTACACCTCCTCTTCCCATCTAGACTCATACTTGGCCAATATAGCATCATATAATCCTTCATTAACTTCACGGGTAACTTGTTTAGGATCCTTACCATCAACAGTGATACCTATACTACGTGCACTACCCAATATAGTCTTTACTGCAGCCTTCAAAGTCTTAGCAGTAAGTTGTTCTTTCTTAAGTAATGCTATTTCAATGATCTTCTCAAAAGGAAGATCTCCTATTTTCTGATGAGCAGGATCACCGGGTGGTCTGGATGCACCTACAGCCTTCAGTAGTAGTGCAGTGGTTGTTGGTACACCTACTTTTACTTCAAACTTCTTAGTAGCTGTATCAACAATGATCTCTACAGGTACGGTTAAGCCTTCGAAATCCTTTGTAGCCTCATTAATAGCCTTAACAACCTCAGCTACATTAATGCCGAGAGGCGATAATGATGGGCCTATGGGTGGTCCGGGTGTAGCCTTCCCACCCTCAACTAATATCTTAACACTCTTCTTAGCCATACCTAACCACCACTTTTAACGGGTTTTACGTAGTCACCAGGGACTGTAATTGGTAATGGGAATTCAGCCTCTAAAATACTTAACACTACTTCATTCTTCCCCCTATCAATACTTACTATACGGGCCTTCATACCACGGAAGGGCCCGGCAATAATTTCTACAATATCTCCCTCCTTAATCATCTCAATTATGGGCTTAGGCTTAACGAGTTTCTCGATCTCATCTGACTTTATGATGCCAAAAGCCCTGCCCTTAACATACTTTAAATCCTTTATAAGAGGATATACAACATCTACTCCAGGAGCTTCAACTATTACATAACCCTTTATGCCAGGAGGAATTATGAGTGAACGTGCATTAATATTTAGTAACCTAGATCTATTCTCCATAATAAGAGCTACATCAAGCTCTCTACCAGCAGTTGTCCTTACAGCATAGTAGTTTGATGGCCTATCACTAGGTTTATCACTCAAGCTCGCCCAATCCTCCAATCTATTGTGTAGGAAATAGGAATGTAGCGAATATTATACGTACTATGAATGCAATGCCTCCAACAAGCGTTAAACCAAGTAGAGACATCTTTAAAGATAACATATACTCATCCGTAGTAGGTTTTCGTGCAAGTATCAATATTTTTCTCCATGAATCTATTAATTCCCTAAATCCCATACAACATCAACTCTATGTATTATCTAGATTTTTGCGGCAATATCTTGTCTAGAAAATCTTCAACGTTAAAAGGCTTTATATCTTTATAGTCTTGCCCTATACCAAGAAATAATATGGGCTTCCTTAAAACATATACTATGCTAAGTGGAACTCCCCCCTGTTCGTATGCATCAGCTTTAGTAACAATAACACCATCTAATCCGATAGCATCATTAAAGAAACGTGCTTGCTCAACAGCGTCATTCCCCGTCAATGCATCTACAACAAGTATTTTTCGATGAGGCTTAGATACACGGACAATTTTCTTTAATTCTTCAACAAGATCTATATCTACATGCATACGACCAGCAGTATCCACAAGTAATACGTCGTAACCACGTTTTTCAGCAAAGACGACAGCATCAAAAACAATTGCCGCAGGATCCGCTCCATATTTACCCATAAATACCGGAAGACCCAATCTTTCACCATGAATCCTTAATTGTTCTTGAGCACCTGCACGGAACGTATCAGCTGCAACCATTAAGGGTTTAAAACCATAGTCCCTATACATATTAGCTAATTTAGCTATCGTAGTAGTTTTACCAACACCATTTACTCCAAGAAATACTATCTTGTATGGCTTATGCATCTGCGCCTCAGATAAAATATCTATTTCTTCGACGCCTTCAAAGATTGATTTAATGATATTTCTTAAAAAGAGTAGAAGATCTTTCTTATTATGTACACTTTTTTCTTCTATAGCTTTTCTAAGTTTATTCGTTAATTCTTCAACAACCTCATATGCAACATCGTTCTCTATAAGAGATAGTTCTAATTCATCGATTAATTCAAAAAGTTCCTTTTTAGAGAATATCTTCTTAGAGGCCTTCTCAATAAAACCTGTAAACACTTTTCTCAATTTACTAAACAAAATGATCACCTCAAATAATTTATGAAATGATGTGTCTTCTAAACTAAGTAATTACTTAGATGATTGATCAGCCTGTTCTCTAGCAGCTGCGACTTGTGACCGAATATAAATTGATTGTAAAACTTGTTGTAAATAGTTGTATTCATTTATAGCTCTATTAAGTTCCTGTCTTCTAAGTCTAAGTATATTATCTAAACTAGTTATTCGTTTAGATAGGATCTTTAATGCCTTATCCTTATCTACTTTCGCATAGTAATTTTTACCAATATTAACTAAAACACGATTACTCCAGTTATCAGGTATACTCGATGGAATAAGCACTGATGCAAGACGATCAATTGATATAAGAGCTTCTGCCTCACCATGTACTTCTTCAAGACCCTTAATAGTTGACTGGGCAAGTCTAAGTTCTGTAAGTTCCTGTGAAAGACTAGCAACCTGATCTTGTAATACCGTTATGACATCTCTAAGCTCATTTATTCTAAGTAATATGCTTTGAATATCTATTTGTCTTGCCTCTTCACGTGAAACCTTCTTACTCATTACTTAACAAACCTCTTCATTTCATATAGAGCAATAACGACTGGATCGCTTGTCTCCTCAAGACTTATCTCCTTAATCCTAGTTATTCTTATATGCTTTCTTCTAAGCTTATGTCTACTACCAAGCTCTGAATATACCTTTTCTAATGCATGCTCTGGTTTTAACGCAAGTATTTCTTTTCTAAATACTTGCCACCTAGGATTTCTATCATGACTTATTAACATATAACCCTCGACTTTATAGATCTTGACCTCACGGTCCATATACTTCACCTCGAGGCGAGGCCTCTCTGTATCCGAAGGATCTCGGGACCTGTGGTTAGTTCCCCTACTAATGCACCGTATGTATTGGCTATTAATCCAGTCTTTATAAAAGGTATCCCTGAATTAACTGTTGCTCTCTCAAAGGGTACCTTCAATATTTTCTCAATACCCTTTAGTTCTTCGTCAGACACATCAGGATGAATTACTCCTCCATTATTTGTCGTAACGGCTAATGAACCCGGTATAGTAAGGTATAATATATCCTTCTGAACAACTTCTACGTCTAAGGCATTACGTACACGTATAATTTCTGATTTTTCAAGTTCCGAGCCGACTATAGCAGCATTATCATTAACTAGAACCAGATTTCCCAAAGCAGTGTTCTTAGATCTCAGTATTTCAACGTTTAAACCGTAATGTTTAAGTATGTTCTTAAGATAAGTATATTCTTCATCTCTAGTATTCCTTGGAAGTATGATGCCATTGTTGTTACCAGCTATCATGACCCCTACAAGTATTGTATCAGCAATTTTTGTCTCAATAAGTTCTACGTTAAGTGTTTCAATGATCAATTTTTTCTCATCCTCATTTAGTCCAGGCGGAGTAATGGCTATCTTGTCGTTGGCAAATATGTAGACTCCTATATTTGGATTCCCATATACTCTCAACTTATTAATATTCATGGTATTTCATCCAAGAATATGTAGTATAGTATGAGGAAAATTAGGCTTTCCTTGCAAGTAATACCTTGGCAAGTTTATCCTCAGGTCTATACTCTATGATAACTCTTATTCTCCTAGGGGGCTTCTCAATACCGCGGCCCCATACATAGTTATTAACGGCATTATCAATAACTATTTTTTCAGCCTCCTTAAAATGTCTCTGAACAAATCTCTTTATGAACTTAATAGCTCTCTTAGCCCTATTACTCCTCCTACCCCAGTATATACGGTACAAGGGAATAGTATAAACTCTCTTTACCCCAGTTTCCTTCTTACTCATTAAACATCACCTCTAGGCCTTAAGCTTAGTTCTACGCCAATGCCTAAGCCTAAAACCTCTACGAACTCTTAATCTTGTCTTAATAGTTACCCATATAGGTATAGGCCTATTGCTATGTTGGGCAGCTGCAAGACGAAGCTTCTTACCCAAAGGCTTATTACGAGCCATAAATAGTCACCTGAAGACTATTTCTCTCGAATACGTATACGGGTCTCATGATGAGTCTGTTCATATATCTGGAGCAATAATTGCTTAAGCTCACGATCTGTAACTGGGATTCGAATTCGTCCAGTCTGGGCTAAGGCAATTAGTTGTTCCTCAATAATCCTAGCAAGATCTGGACGAACAAGTTTTAAATTGGAAAGTCTAGCACGAGCTTCAGGAGTAAGTATTCTACGCAATAAGGCTTCCTTTTGGAGCTCAAGCTGCCTACGCCTTTCTTCTTCTTGAAGTCTTCTTTGATATTCTAATAACTTCTTTCTTTTTAAAAGTTCTAATTCCTCATCATATTCATATGTCAAATACTCTCCCCTCCACTTATTTTGGCCTTTGACTAGGAGGTAAGTACTTCGCTAGTTCCGGGTTTTCTCTTGCAAGTTCCTTCATTATCTCAAATGCTAGTCTATCAAGTAATGCGCGTCCAGCTGGTGTAAGTACTCTACCTTTTCTAGGTATTTTTTTAACAAGATTTGCTTTCTCTAATTGCTGTAATATCTTTCTAACAATGCTACCACTGCCCTTGACGAAATGCTCGGGTGCGACACCATAATTTTTACGTCCACCATATATTGTACGGAAAGTCTCTATACCAATGGGTTCACTACCCTTATAGAGTTTCCTGAGTATTGATGCTGCTCTATAATACCACCAATTAGGATCTTGGGGTACACGCTCCTTATGAGCACTTGTTTTAACCATATAAGCCCAAGGAGGGGGCCTAACCTCAGGTACACGATTCTTTAGATATAATGCTAGTCTCTCAATCAATTTATCAGCCGGAACCTCTAGTGCTGTAACCATTACTTTCTCAACCCCCTTCTATCACTTGTTTTAAACATTTTATGCTTCTTATATACTGTACCCTTCTCTTTCCTCCCTTTATCCAAGGGCTTTGCTAGTATAAATGTCCTACCCCGGACCTCAATAAGTAATGCACTGGTTTTCTCAGCAACCATCCTAGCAAATTCTCTTCTATCTAATCCAGAGACAGTTAAAGCTGATTTTAAAACACGTATCTTAACAACACCTTCTTCCTCCAAACGACGCTTGATCTCGCGAACAACTGAGCCTGTAATACCTTTTTTACCTATATTAATATCTGATCTAGACTGGACTTTTTTCTCCTTTATCTTACATCTCTGTGAGCCTTGATTATATATCTCCTCTTCCATCCACATAGTAGACATGTAACCACCACATGTGAACCTTTACCTGCACTTTGTAGTCGGACCCTAGCTGTTACGCCTGGTATGAGGGCTACTTTACATCTCCTGCAATAACCCCTTCTAATATATATTGGTAGTTTAATTCTTGCTTTATGGCTAATCCTAATTATTAACTCAATATATCTTCTAGAAAGACCATAGTCTCCTAGCCTAGCCCTATCACTAGCTAATCTATATAATATTCTAATTCTCTGAATTGCTAGATCCCTTAAACGTCTCCTCCTCTTAGAAACCAAACAAATACCCTCCAAAACCTAGAATACAAATATGTATATGAAAAACTTTTAGCATAAACTATATAGAGTCCATGGAGAGGATAGTAAGATGCTATACATGGTATTAATAGAGTCATCATTAGAGCTTGTACCCAAAGAGATCTGGGGTCACCCGGCAGTATTAAAGAGTGCAAGAAGGAGAGGTAAAAGACCGGGAGACATATTACTAGATAAGAGTATTCACTACCATGCAATGAAAGATCTAAAGTATAGTGAGAAACGCGGTAGACCAGACATCGTTCACGCGTCATTACTAAATGCATTAAGTAGTCCATTAAATCTTGAGGGCAAGCTAAGGATCTATATACATACTATAGGTGACTATATAATATTCATAAGACCAGATACACGAATACCAAGGAACTATATGAGGTTCGTAGGCCTTCTAGAACAATTATTCATAACGGGTAAAGTGCCTCCCGACTCAGATAAACCATTGTTACTAATTAAGGACATGAGTTTAGAAGAACTACTATCAACTATCGGTAAGAAACTCACATTACTTAGTGAGACAGGGGAACTAGTGTCCCCCGATTACGTAGTTGAAGAGATCATATCGAGTAATGGAATTATAGGTATTGGTGGATTTCCACATGGAGATTTTAGTAAAAGGATCTATAGGCTGGCGGATAAAGTGTATTCTATATATCCTAAGTCATTGGATACATGGATCGTTGTATCAAGAATAATAGAGGCATATGAGAGAAGAATTAACCTTTATAAGGTATAGTTCATTTACCTAAGAATAAATTATAATAAAATGTACAATCCCATAGATCAAAATTAATGACGCCATATTATAAGAGAAGCGTAATATAATAATAATAACTAGCTCCGCAGCAAGACCGCTGTAGTAGCGAGCTATGAACCACGTTTAACACGCGGTTACTATACTTTATATACTTATACTAAGCAAATTCGTAAAAGCAATTCATGATTTTTAAATTACAAAATCATCAATATTATCAACACAACTTATAGGACATGACAACTCATCAAACCCAATACATTATGTACTAATTAGTACATACATGTTTAACTCACAAATACCTAAAGACATCATATACGATAGTAGCACAAGAACCACTCTAAGCCTATATCCATATAATCTTAAGTAAACAATACACTATCATGATTATATCTATTACACTCCTACTAAAGTTATTTAAGAAGAAACACTGGTTCAACTTATTTGATTATAGATGCGTTCTTCTCTCTACATTTATCTAGTAAAGTCTTTTCCAAGAACTTGTTTCAATACTTCCTTTTCCCCACGACTATCAGGTATTAGTATCATTAGTCTCCTGATCTCTTCTTCTATAATAGCTAGTTTCTTACGATAACTGAAGTATAGTATTGGTGTATATTGTAGTTCTGGTTGGCTTAGATAATGTCTACTCTTAGAACCAATAAATAGCATGGGCACTACTAGAATCAATAGTATAAACATTGTTAAACTAACTGATAACCTAAGTATAATACATATTGTTAGAAAAACAATAGATACTATAGATGTAATAATTAAGTCTCTACGGCTATCTCTAACTTTACTTAATAGTATATTCTTTTCAATAACAAGTTTAGATACTTGATCAATTAAGTCACTACTTCCTTTAGACTTCTTCTTAGAACTAGTGACTCCACTATATAACTTGACATAACTATATAGTTTATTACATAATTTACCGCTACAACAAACATCAATAGATCTATTGCTACTGTAATATATCAATCTAATCTTTTTAAATAAACCAAGTCTATACTCTACAATCCTACCAAATCTCCTAATACTATAATTACTATAACCTTCTCGTTTAAGAAAATCCTTTAAAAAATTCTCTACATTCATCTTACCCTCTATACTGAAACACTTCACAAGGATACACCATGTTCAATTATAAGCGAGTAGCCTGATATAATGATTCCTCTAGAAGGTCCATCTTTAAATCTTAATGCTACCATACCGTGAATTTAAGGGTAAGTATTAAGTGAGGATTTATGCCGCCGCCGGGATTTGAACCCGGGTTTCCCGCGCCCAGGGCCTATGTCCCGGCTGGGCGACACGGGCTCGAGAGGCCCGCATACTTGGCCGGGCTATACTACGGCGGCTTCTTGTCGTATTTGTTTTAGTTCTGATTGGGGTTTTATTTTTTATTGCCTACTTATTTTTATTGGCTTCTTCGATCTCTCTATATAGGAATTTTATTTTTATTGCTTCTATAGTTTTGAATATCTTTTTCCTCCACATTACTATTAATGCTATTAATGCTGCTTGACCAAGATCTATTGTAATAGTACTATATCCATGAATATTTGTTTCAATGAGTATTAGTGGTAATATAGTTATGTTTTCTAATGATGATATTACCGCTAATAGTGTATAGTGAAGTATAGATACTAGTATAAGAAGTACTGTTAGTACATACTTTATGAGCTTATTTGTAAATAAAATGTATATTATGATGGATGCTATTATGAGAATTGCTATGATCTCTTGGACTCTATAAATAGGATCGATCATTTCCTTAGGAATTGTATGCGTATATGCTAATGCTTGCCATAAATCGATCACTGGGCTCACACCTTTTAATTATTAGAGATGTATATACGGGTTACATATGCTATTGAATTATAAGCTGAGATAAGGAATTATATACTTGGTGATAAATAGTTGAAGGCTATGGTTCTTCATAAACCATCATCTATAGAGAATAAACCACTAGTCTATAGTGATATTGATAAACCTATACCTGGTAGAGGAGAGGTTTTACTTAGGATTAAATGCTGTGGTGTATGTCGTACAGACTTACATATAGTTGAGGGTGAGCTTAAACCTATTAAACTACCTCTTATACCGGGTCATATGGTTGTTGGTATTGTTGAGGAAATCGGTGAAGACGTTGAAGGGGTTAAAAAGGGTCTTCGTGTAGGTGTTCCATGGCTATATTGGAGTTGTGGAAAATGCCGATTTTGTCGACAGGGGCTTGAAAACTTATGTGAAAATGCATTGTTCACGGGGTATAGCGTTGATGGCGGCTATGCTGAGTACATGGTTGCTAAAGCCGACTTCATACATCTAATACCCAGTGCCTATGATGATTGCCGAGTAGCTCCTTTACTTTGTGCAGGTGCTATAGGCTATCGTGCTCTCCGTTTAACTGGGCTTATTAATCGTGGCGGTAGACTCGGTCTATTTGGTTTTGGTGCTTCAGCTCACTTAGTTTTACAGATAGCCAAGTATCTTAATATAGAGACATATGTATTTACCAGTAGAAAAGAAAAAATAGATTATGCGCTAGGATTGGGTGCTGATTGGGCTGGTTTAACAAGAGAGAAACCGCCTCATAAGCTTGATGCAGCAATAGTGTTTGCACCGGTTGGATGGGTCGCTATTGAGGCATTAAGAAAACTCGATAAGGCAGGCCGTCTTGTTCTAGCAGAAATTTATATGTCTCCATGGAAGGAACTAGATTATAGTTTACTTTGGTATGAAAGAGAAATCAAGAGCGTTGCTAATGTTACGCGTGAAGATGTACGTGGTGTACTGGAAATTGCATATAAGGCTGGCGTTAAACCTGACATAATAGTCTATAGACTTGATAAAGCTAATGAAGCACTATATGATCTCAAATATGGAAAGTTTAAGGGTAGCGCTGTTTTAAAAATAGACTAGTACCATGTTACATAGGTTATTTTTATCTCTTTACTAATCTCATCAATCCTCCTCCAATCATCATAACTTAATCTCCAATCTACAGCACCAGCATTATCGATTACGTGTTCAGGCTTTTTAGCTCCCGGTATAGGCACGATTAAGGGACTATACATTATAAGCCAGTTGAGAGCAACTTGTGCAGGTGTCTTACCATACTTTTCCCCAATATATTTTAATTCTTTAACTAGACGCCATGCCTTCTTGAAATTGTCTAAGTAGAATACAGGATCGCCGCTACGTACATCTTGGAATTCTGGAAGATTCTCAGGCGTATATTTATCAGTTAATACACCCTTAGCCAATGGACTCCATGGAAGAATAGTCATCTCATGCTTTTCAGCATAAGGTATAAGTTCCTTCTCTGCTTGTCTTTCAATGAGATTATATCGGAACTGAAGACTAGCTATATCAGTTGTTGATAAGCACTGTCTAGCTGCCTCTACAAGTTCTACAGGATAATCACTAAGCCCGATATACATTATCTTACCAAGATATACTAGTCTCTCAAGAGCCTTCATATACTCACATGTCGGATGATTATGCCAGCATGGCGGCCAATGTATCTGCATTAGATCTATATACTTAACACCCAATCTCTTAAGGGATTTATCAACTGCACGAAAAACATCATCATATGCTAGAAAGTCACCAGGTATCTTAGTAGCTATTACAACTCCATCCCTCTTCACACCTAGATCCTTTAAAGCCTTGCCCAGGTATTCTTCACTACGTCCTCTACCATAAACCATTGCTGTATCGAAAAAGTTTATCCTAACCTCAATAGCTTTTGAGACTATCTCCTTTGCAAGATTATAGTCCAGTACACCGTTTGTCCCTAGAGGGTCGTTCCTTGTAGATTAGGGTTATTTAGGGTCGCCTCTAGGGACTTCCACCTCACCCATAGGGATTTGGGTATCCCTATAGGGTCATGGGTGGTATTCAAGGCTAACGGAACGAGCCTCGCATCTAGGTTATATCCTACGGGGCTTGAAGCAATGCTCCCATTACCCCATAGGGCTTTAAAGAAAAGATTCCAACATGCGACTACATCCCTATGCCATATTTCGCTACCTTTACTACATCTACCTATCCTTGAACCGTTACTATAGGTTATCGGAGCATTATGAATAGGGCATAGCTTTGATGTATTCTTTGGGTTCACATATATTATCGGCACACCGTACTCCTTAGCCTTCTCCTCTATTGCTTTCTGAATACCTCTGAAAGATGCTTGGAAAATCCTATGACGTAACTGTTTATCCCTTATCCTCTTAACCATGTTGTTAGCTACACGTTTACCCAGTTTCTCAAGAACAATAGCATATCCCTTCTCATAAGCAGTCTTAACGATTATATTAGCTATCTTCCACTTAATATCCTGCTTCTTCATCCTCTCCTTAAGCTTTCTCATAATCCTTCGTTTAATCCTAGATTTCTTACCGTATAGTTTATCATACTTCTCCTGTATTCTCTTCCTACGGTAATAGTAGCCTAGAATAAGTTTCTCAGTATCGGTTTCGAAGAGGTAGGCATAGGCAGATATCCCCTAGGCTTATACTCTTCAATATCTTTTACGAAAGTTAAGTAGATTATGAGTTGTCTACTCTTCTTGTCAAGTTTTACCTTAGCTTCATTAACTAACCTCCAACCACGATTAACGTATCTCCAGTACTGTTTGTGCGGTTCAAACTCTATCGTTATCCATCCTCTATGGGTAGTTATCCTTATGGACGTGTATCCATTGGGTTTCCATAGGTGGTCATCAAGCCATATACTAATCCTCCTAACCTCTGGATACTCTTTCTCAACTAAACCCAGTCTCTTTAGTCTTAGGAAGCTCTTAGCTCTCGTAGAAGCATCTTGACAAGCAGTATAAACATAATGTGAAGGTAGTTGAAGATAAAGACCTCTCATCTCACGGTACTTGAGAGCTTTAAGTCTAGTAAAGCTCTTAATCCCATTCCTAACAGCGTACATTACTAGTTATTCAACCATGTTACGATACATACCCTCAAGCTCAACGAATATCTTAAACACCTTCCTAGGAAGCTTAATACTCCTAACTATAACAGTCCTAGTTACTCTAGTCATTCTTTTCCACCTCTTCTAGGAGCTTCCTGAAGCCTTGGACAAGCTTCTTTTTCCTACGGCTCCTCATACCATATAGTTTACTAGCAAAGCTTGTTACAATTGCTAGTAAGTCATCTACAAGCTCTTGATAGGCATCTTTTGGCTCCTCACCATAGACAACCTCTATCTTTACACCATACTGTTTAAAGAAGTACTCAAGGTACTCAAATCCAAATCTGGTTAGCCTATCCTTGTAGGTAATAACTACTACGTCTACCTGTTTGTTCACCACGTGATTGAAGAGCTTCAATAAGCCTCTACGGTTAGTCTTAAGACCGCTAGCTATATCGCTAAGTATGTCTATAACTCTATAGCCTTTAGCTGAGCAATACTGAGTTAAATGCTGTATTTGTCTTTCCAGATCACTTTTCTGGTCGTTAGAACTTACACGAGCATATATGGCTGTTCTAGTCTCTTTAGTCTCTGGTTTCTCTCCGAGAATACGTTCAACCTCAGAGTACGGTACTCTTATCCTTCCCGTAGGTGTTCTAACAACATGGATCCTACCTTCAGATACCCACCGCTTAAAAGTCCTATAACTAATACCAATAAGCTCACAGAATTCCCTAGGTTTCAATAGCTTTCCTGATTCAACAGGCATCTGTCCCTAACTAACCCTAATGAAAAGTTACTGCCCCATGCCTCACTAAATTGCCATGTACCAAGACCTATACGTGATATCTTTAGATCTGTTTTACCTAGTCTAGTATACTCCATAGAAAACCACCTAAACTAAACAATATTATATACATGTTAATAGATAACGATAGACCACCACTAATAATAGTATCTAATGAAGTACGTGTATAAATGCAACAAAGTATAAGAGAGCCTAAATTAGTTATGAGGTTAAGGTAGATGATTATGAGCGTTAAATTTAAACTTGAAACCGGGACGTTTAAACTAACTCCACCAACACTGCCTACAACAAAAGAAAAGAGAGACTACGACCTAATTATCGTCGGCGGCGGACCAGCAGGCCTTACCGCAGCTATATATGGTGCTAGATATGGCTTAGATGTAGCAATAATTACAAAACTTCTCGGAGGATATATGACTGAAGCAACTATAGTTGATGATTACCCTGGACTACCAGATATACCAGGTAATGAACTTGTTGATAAATTTGTTTCTCACGTGAGAAAATACGATGTACCCATAATTATTGACGAGGTAGTCAATGTATCTAAGGATAAGAATAGATGGGTTGTTGAAACAAGACTTGGTAAGAGATATACAGGCTATGCCGTAATTATTGCTGTTGGTAGTGAGAAAAGAAAGCTGGGTATACCTGGTGAAAATAAATTTATTGGACGCGGCGTATCCTATTGTGCAACTTGTGATGGCCCTTTATTTAAGGGTAAAATTGTAGCTGTTGTTGGAGGAGGTAATTCTGCACTAATATCAGCACTCTATTTAGCAAAGATATGTTCCAGGGTTATACTCATACATAGAAGAGATCAGTTTAGAGCCTTTCCACTATATGTTGAAGAAGCAAAAAAGAATCCTAAGATCAAGATTTTAACTAATACTATTGTAACAGAGATCTTGGGTGATAATAAACTTAGGTCAATAAAGATTAAGAACACAGTAACAGGAGAAGAGAGGATCCTAGAGGTTGATGGATTATTTATAGAAATAGGATTAGAACCGCCCATACATTTCTTTAAGAAAATAGGATTAGAACTTGATGAAACGGGACATGTTATTACAAAACCTGATATGAGTACTAATCTCCCAGGTATATATGTTGCAGGAGATGCAGCGGGAGGCCCCTGCAAATATCGTTTCGAACAAATAATAGTAGCAGCTGCTGAAGGAGCTAAAGCAGCAGATGCAGCATTTAAATACATTTTACAGGTAAAGAAGGAGTAGAGTACTATCCTATATTTCTAAAGACATAACCCTGAATGAGAAAAATGACAACGATATTTTCACCCATATGTCCTAATATGTTTAATTAGTAAGTATATAAAGCATATCATTACTAATGCTAAAGCAAGTAACATAATGATATGATCATATAATTCATTTTTATAGTCAGGTAAAGTTTTAGAAGCATTACTTTCACTATTTGCTAATCCATTTTCATTACACAAGCTTTCATTATATACTTCTTTATTCAGAGAAATATTTTCTTTAATAGAGATTGTAGTTTCTTGGCTCAAAGTAATTGTTTCATTTAATTCATCTACATCCTCAATATGCTCTGGCATAGCAACTACTTTTCTAAAAGGCTTATTCTTTAAAATAATTACAAATAATGTATTTTTCCCAATACAGCATTTCTCTTTAACTAACCTAGTTATGTTTATTATTGAATCTCTATATTGAGCCACAAACTCTCTTAGAAGATCCATTGTTATAGTTTTATTAGCATAATCCTTACAGTAAAGCCCTATAGCATGATGGGGTAATGGAGATGCAGATACTGAATGTGATACTAGGTAACATCCATTAAGTCCTAGAGTTATATTTGAAGTCCTATTTGATAATAGATTTTGTATATCGCTGTAAATTAATTCACTACACTTACGATAACAATCTGTTGTATAGTCTTCATTATACAATTCAGGATTTGAAGGTATTATAAATAAAGTTGTAACTGGATTATCAGTACAATAACCTTTCTTATAATACGTTGTATTTCTATATGTCCTATTTACGATATTAGATATAAGAATCTCTAGACCACTCCTATAATCAGCTTCATTAATATATACAAGAACATGTATTGGACATGGATATCCCGTACAATCACGCATTAATGAAGCAACAACTACGAAACTACTTATATTTAGTTCTTTATGGATGCCTCTTGAAATATTACTTTGTATTTCATTCATTTCACTATGTATTATAGTATCATCATAAAAATCTTGTATTCTAGTACATTTCGCATTAGGATCTTTAATAAAATGATACCTATTAATGAAGTCATTCGTGATCGTTCTAAACTCATTATTAGATACAAGTATTAGACCACTATCATCATTAATGACTATTCCAAATTCATTGACATCTATATAAGCAACATTATCATTAATATAACTAATATATGCAATTGAGATAGTGCCAAATAACAAAATAATAAGAATCATAGGTATTATCATTCTAGACATAGACATTACTCCACCTTCTAATATGCATTATCATGTGGATTTGAACAAACATATACATTTAAGTTGCCTCGTCCTCAATTGTTATATTTATATTTTAACTTATTTTTTTCTCTTAATTTATTTAGAAAGTGTATTGTTATTAGATACTTTAGCCAAGTTGTTTTACTCATATCTTAGTGCTACTGCTGGAGGTATTTTTGCAGCACGATATGCTGGAAATAATCCTCCTAATATTCCAATTATTATTGTTATTATGAATGTCCTTATTATTAGCTCTGGGGTTATTAATGGTGGAGCATATATTCGAAGCTCAGTCGCTCCTCTTATTGTAAAACCTCTTGTTGCAAGCATGTTTGCCCCGATCACACCCAATATTATACCTATGATCCCGCCTATGATACTCATAACAATGCCTTCACTAAGTATAAGAGACATTACCTGCCCATCAGTAAATCCAAGAGCTTTTAATACGCCTATTTCTCTAGTTCGTTCTATAACTGAAGTGATCATTGTAGCAGCTATACCTACCGTTGCTACTGCAAAAGCCGATAGTGATGTAGCGAATGTTATGAAGCCCATAGCAGCTGTTACAGATGATACTACTCGGGCTATTTCTACAAATGATATGACTTCGGCAGCATCACGGTAAGCCTGTCTTAGTTGTTTAGCAACATAGTCTACATAAACTGGTGATACAGCCAGTACCAAAATACCTGACCAATCATCCATTCCAAGTACTCTCTTACCAGCTCCATATGGTAAGAATATAGTATTATCAGGGCTTAGAAATGGAGCGCCGCCATACTCGTTGAGGATACCGACAACACGTACATACAATCGTTTAATCTTAATCTTACTAGCTTCAACGACTTCTGCAATAGTGATCTGTATAACGTCACCTACCTCAAATAATTTCTCACCAGTAATTGGATCATAAGCTATTTTATATCCTATTATCGCAGATGTAACTTCATTAGGAGATGGTATAGCTCCTTCCACAATTCTTAGTCCAGAGAAAGTCTTAAGTATAATGTCTGGATCAACAGCATAGATAAATACCTTCTTCTCTCCAGTAGGCGATTTCATCACACCTTGTGTCGAATAAAAAGGCCTTACATCAGATATTCCATCGAGAGTCTCAATATAGTCTATATCTTTTTGGCTAAACCTATAGTCACGTGTTGGGAATAATACAACGAGATTCTGGCCAAGACCAAGTATTTGCCTCTCAACATAATTTGAGTACCCTGATATAACACTTGTCATCATAACCAATGCCAGTGGACCAATAGCTATACCTATAATTGTCAATACTGCACGTAATCTCCTCTCAGTTAATGCTTTTATAGCATATATCATTAAATCACGAGGCTGAATACCCACTACTTAATCCCCGCTACCACTAAACTCGAATCTCTTCTAATCTTCTCTCATGCTGCTTCATCATACGATATATAATGTATACTGCTATTGCCAGAAACAATGCTACAATACCTATTACGATGTATTCTGTAGTACCAAATATAGGTTTAGGTGTCTCAGTAACTTCAATTATTTTCTCATACTCTATAGTTATTGGTATTCTAATCTTATGATATTGGTCATAACTGTCGATATAAACTATTTCGAGAAACCCGCTTGAACCACCGTATTCTGAGGATGTTTCGATCGAGAATGTAACCTCTGAACCTGGATCTAGGTCGCCAATGAATGTTGATGCATTTGTACCATCATATATGAGGCATGCTACAATTCTTTCAGCAGTAGCCGATCCTATATTCATTATAGTTCCTGTAATTTTTACATTACCATCTCTATAAACGGCCTTTATATCGTATATATCAAGTTTTATGAATGGATACAAAACTAGGGATATACTAGTATTAACAAAATGCGTATAACCTAGTTCATCAGTATATGAAAGAGTAATAATCAATGGTATAGTTCCATATCTTATAATTGACGGGGCTGAAGCAGTATATAATGGATTGTAATAAAGGCTCATATTAATTATCCTAGTCTCTCCACTCTTAAGATTACCTAGATAATAAAGTGATTTCGATGGCACTACTATGGGGATAGAGGGATATATTATGAGGTAAGTATTATACGCATTACCGTATCCCGTTACCTTAAGCGTTAGATTAACATCATTCACAAGATCTCTTACATAGATCCTTCGTGGAAGTAATATATCGATATATTTTATGTTACCAGAGATGCCGACCTTTGCAATCACGTCTATCGAACGCTCATTACCTGTATGATCTATAAAGAATAGTCTTAAAGATATATTATAAAAGCCTATGCTAATATTATCAACTATATTTACTGGTATAGTAAATACTATGAAGTCTCCTTTACTAGCACTCGTCCGAGTAGGTGCTTGAATAATTGATTCTATCGGTAATCCCCATAGCTTAGATACGCCTGATGGCAATGAAGTTGTTTGAATACCGATATATGATGGATATAATCTACCCCAAGAAGAGTTTGTATGAGTAAATACTATTCCATCGGGTAGTTTTATCTCAGCATAAATACCATTCATTGATGGGAAAAGATTATTTCTAAGTATGATCACTAAATACTGACCATATTTTCCTGGTTCAGGTGATTGATAAAGCCAGTATGAGTCTATATATGCTATTGAGTCCTTAGGATCATTTATATGGATTAATACATTATATTCCTCTAGAACTCTTTTTGAAGGACCTCCTGTGGCTAATACATAGTCTACATATAATTTAGCATTATAAAGCCCAGGTTTTACATTACCTACAGTAATCTTGAAATCTATTTGGAATACTTGCATTGACTGTATTGGGCCCTGAACATAAGTTTCTACAGTATCATTTTTATATAATCCATAGAATTCCATAGGTAGTTTAAGTATAGCATTTAATCCTTGTATGGTAAATGGATTCCTGTTGATCAAATTAATTCTATATGTCACATTCTCCGTATTTGGAAAGACGGGTTGATCGGTCCATGAATAACTAACTATTTCTAGTCCTTTACCCAATAATCCTTCGAATTCTTGTAATTCTACTACTATTTTTTTATTGATCTCCCTCCTTAAATATGATCCATATATTGTTAGAACATAGTTTATTTTAATATTGAATCTAAGTATACCTTGAGACGCATTTCTTAGATCAAGTGTATATGAAGCTGTAGATAGCTCTCCAGGACTAATATCGCCTAATGATATAGTATCTTCAATAATCGATATAGAAGAATTATAACTCGATATAACTGTAATGACATTAGATGCCGTATAACGACCATAATTATAGACTTCTATATATAATGGTACTAATCGCTCACCTGGATATACTTGTTGTGGAGAACCCCGGCCCCAATATGCATTTACAATGTCTAATACTGGAATATAATCATTTGGATCAGCCACAGTAATAGGTATTGTTATGTCTTGTCTTGTAAAAAGTAGCGCATTATCAGATGATATTATAAGATTAAGCGTTAATTTAGACAAATAAGATCCGGGTTCAAGATCATCTGAAATGTCTAGTTTTATAGATAATGTAGCTGCCTCACCACTAGGTATTGATCCATATGATTGTAATGATATGTCTCTAAGATTTATGCCCTCGGGCAACTCTATACTCGGCACTACAGTCTTAATGGTTCTTGGTCCATAGTTAACAAGTACGACTTGCATTTCAATATTTCTTGAACTAGGTAGTGCTACTGCTGGCTGTCCATTGTAAAGCCATCTAATTGATGCCAGTCCAAGATAGTTTGTATACTTGGTCAAATTTAGTGTAAATGAATACATCCTTGATACATTATATCGGGCTCCTCTATAGTTCATGATCATATCAAGTTTTAAAACAAGGTTTTCAAGTATATTATCGCTTGACGTTATGTTGATGTTGTTAAATGTCAATGTTACAATATCGCCGTAGCTGATCTGTCCCTCATAAATCGTTATAGAAAGTGATCTGTTATCTAAAGTCCTAGCATCACTAGGTAAGTACAAGTATGCTAGGACATGAGTTATTGTTGGAAGTCCATTATTTCTTATTGTAACATATATGTCAACTAACATTGACTCATTATATACAATTTTTTCCCTAAAACCAGTATCAATAATTTCTACAGAAGGCTCTGGTGGATACGAAACAACTAACTCTATATTAGAATTCCAATAACCTTCATACCCTACACCGTCTTCAGTAGAGGTTGTAGCATTAATCTCTAAATATCCATAATAAGATCCTGGAGAAGTACTTGGTTTTACATCTACATCTGTAAATTTTAACGAATATACTTCGTTAGGAGACAATCTTAAACCAGTTAATACGTATTTATTAGGTTCAAAGCCTTCTGGCAAATAGAGCCTTACAATGCCATTGAATATAGTTGACTCACCATTATTCTTTATGAGAATAGTTAAAGATGCTGATGTTGTCGAAGGATATATTTCCTCAGGCTCCCAATAATAGTCTATAACTTCAATATCTAATAGCGGATACTCTAATATAGTTACATTAAATGATAAGTACTCTTCAAAGTACGTAGAGTTGACTGTATAGCTTATCTTGACGAATATATTATACTGCCCTGGAGAAATACTATCATTGATATCAATAAGATACTTCAATTGGAAAACATAGTTAGGAGGAATTATTTGAAGATAAGATCCATTTGTAGCCACTGGTTCAGTACATAACCCATTTCCCATACTAGGATTAAATCCCTCAGGAAGAATAAGACAGCCGATCAAATCGGACAATGAATAGTTGTAGTTATTTCTTACTTCAAGTAATAAGTTTACACGACTACTACCAGGGTATACTCTAGGAGTTCCTGCGGATGAATACCATCCAATATATTCGATCGATAGACCATTACTTCCTTTGGATCCATGTATCTCTAATACAGTTAATTCTAAGACCATTGATTGAAGTATAAGTATCATAAATAATATTGCTAATAATCTCCTATACATTATCAGAAACCTCTATTTAGCCATTCTATCACTATCTAAGAACTTGATATTATTATTTAAGTTAATATAGCTATATTGCTGAATGAAATATATCTTATAATTTATTGATGATACATTCAACAGGATCAGGCTGTTTTTCACCAATAATCACTCCGTCGCTTATCAATAAAATTTTCTTAGTACATGAAGCTATTTCCGGATCATGCGTTACAACAATTATTGTTTGTCCGGATTTGTTAAGTTGAGTAAATGTTTCCATAACTGTCTTAGATGAATATCTATCCAGATTCCCTGTAGGTTCGTCAGCTAATATGATCTCAGGATCGCCCACTAAAGCACGGGCAATGGCTACACGTTGCTGCTGACCACCGCTGAGTTGGTTAGGCTTCTTTTTAAGCCACGATAACTCTCCTCCTGCCTTTATTAGTGCCTTTTTTACTTTTGGTATTCTCTGCTTTCTTGGAATTCCTCGAGCTACTAGTGGTAATTCAATGTTTTCAAGAACTGTTAATCTATTGATTAAATTAAACTGTTGAAATACAAAACCAATAACGCGATTCCTTAGATAAGCAAGTCTTTTACTTGGTAGTCTTGATGCATCAACGCCTTTAACAAGGACCTTGCCACTAGTAGGTATATCTAATAAACCAATCATATTTAATAAAGTGGTCTTACCACTACCACTAGGTCCCATAATTGCTAGGAAATCTCCTGAGTAAACCCTTAAATTTACTCCATTAAGTGCTCTGGTAATCACTTCTCCTACTCTATAGATCTTCTTTACATCTATTAGTTCAATGATAGGTTTTTTAGTCAATCCCTACACCAAACCCTAAAGTAGATCTATGTAAGTAATCCAGATAATATAAGTTATACAAGTTATTAAGTAGGAGAGTGTCTAGGTGATAAATATTGTATCATTCTTCAAATATGAGAGAAATCAATGAAGTACTTGAAAAAAGTAGAGTCTATGGAGTTCTAGGTTCTACAATGCATGTCATGTTGATCTTAACCATATTTATGAACAACATTATTGGATTCACATTCTTATATTTTATAGGCCTAGGATTCTTAATATTAGCTATAAGAGAATATCGTAGATGGGGTAAGGCTGTAGGATGCTGGTATAAAGCTATTGCAAGTTATGATTATTTACGGATATCTATAATAATATATTTTATAGGATTAACTATTACTTTGATATCATCATTAATACTTCAAAATGCTATCATATGGTGGAAACCAATTAATGAGGTACCTATCTACTACATTGTCCTTATACCATCAACGCTAATCTCTTCAGCTTACTATGGCTTATGTCTATTAAGTGTAAGTTGGTGTAAGAAAATTGAACTTCGTTCTAGAAGACTCTTTAAGTTAGCTGGTTTACTAAATATATTGTTCACAGTATTTACTTTGGCATTTTTTATCATATTAAGAAACACATATATAATCAATAGTTATATATTAATACTTTCTGCAGTTGCGCTATTCTGTATAAAGGTTATAGAATTTTGTTCGTGGTACTCTATTGGTAAAGAGAGCATTCTACCTAAATTATTGAATGATATTAGCCTAAAAGAATTAGTTTATGTAATTAGTTTAGCTTTAATAGGTATTGGATTGGCTGGCACTATTGCTGAGACAAGTTTCTCTGAACATTATATTGGCACGCTTAGCTATGAAAGTAAAGGTATTGGTTGTATACATGGAATTCCCTATTATGTAAAGATATACTCGTGGGGAGACATTATAATTCAGTACCAAAAATACTCAATAAAACATATAGATCATTCAGAAAGCTTTGAACATATGTGGTCTAATCAACTACTTATAAATAGATATTTCATATCGAAGGAAGAAAATGACCAATGTATTTGGTTAAGTAGAAAACTTGATTTAGAAGAAATCTGCTCCGGGATCTCCCATGTCTACGAAAATGGGAGAATTGAAGGATATCACGAGGGAAAATGTATAATTTATAGGGAAAAAGGAACCTACATTATGCAAGATTATTACTCTAAAACTGCTTGGTATTATAACTCATCAAATGATATCTTTATAGAGCTTAAAGTGGTTTCACTTACTAAGAATAGTTCTTTTCAAGTTATTCTAGAATGTCGGAATGAATACTATTCGTTCAATCTAAGTAGAGATCAAGAATATCTATATATCATAAAGCCTCTAAAAGGGCCTTGTAAATTACTATTTAAGCCTAATCGATCAGATAACATTGTGTCCTATAGAATAGTGTATAGTGTTAGTGTTAGTACTTCTAAAACTTTATCTAGTAAACCTTTCTATATTGCTATTGTAAAACATGTTATTATAAGACCTGTCTATAAGCCATATCATACCCCTTATGCTTTAATATCTTATGAGGCTGTACAAGGGGATTTGATAGAACTACAGTATCCAATGATCTACCTTCTGTTAGGTATATTATTATTCGTCATTTCAAGAACGTAACGAGCTTATTCACAGTTACTTCAATACTAGTGATTAGGGTAGTCTAATCTATTTAATTATGATTATTTTATATGTATACATTGAATGTTTTATGTTTATATACTTGCTAGTTTAGAATAGATAGATACTGGTGAGGGTATTGCCTGGTTCTAACCCTAGTACTAGAGAACTCGCTAAGGCAATAGAAGATGCTGCTGTAGAGGCTTTAAGGAAAGCCGTCATCTATTTACCTCCAGATGTTAAGGAGGCATTACATAGAGCATATATAGAGGAAGATAATGAGGCTGCCAAGGCACAACTTAAAGCCATACTTGATAATGTGGAACTTGCTGAGAAACTCGGTAAACCTATATGCCAGGATACAGGTCTAGTCATATTCTATGTTAAAGCAGGATATAGGTTTCCAGGACTAGATGTTATTGAGGAAGCCCTAGTTAATGCAACTAGAAGAGCTACTAAAGAGGTACCATTGAGGCCTAATACTGTCAACCCATTTACTGGTAAGAATCCAGGTGATAACACCGGTAGGTTTGTACCTTACATACATTGGGAAATTATTGATGGAGATGATCTAGAATTTACTGTTGTACCTAAGGGTGGTGGTTCTGAGGCTGTTGCAATGCTACGGATGCCTCCGCCTGGAAGAGGTGTTGCTGGAGTTAAGGAGGCTGTCATAGATGCCGTCTTAAAGGCTGGTGCTAAGCCTTGTCCACCAACGATTGTTGGTGTAGGTATAGGCGGAGGTGCTGATATAGCTACTACATTGGCTAAGAAAGCAGCTTGTTTGAGGAAACTTGGTACAAAGAACCTTGATCCATATCTAGCTAAGCTTGAGGAAGAGCTCTATAAGGCTATTAATGAGCTTGGCATTGGAGCTATGGGTATGGGCGGCAAACATACTGTGTTAGGAGTACATATAGAGTATGCACATCGCCATCCAGCAACATATCCCGTAGCTATAGTGTTTCAGTGTTGGGCTGCACGGCGTGCATCGGCAATCGTTAAATCTGATGGAAGCTATAATGTCTATCAGTAAAAATGTTCTAGGGTGTTCGCCATGCCCACCTATTATCTAAAAACACCAATTTCTGAGGAGGATATTAGGAAGCTTAGAGCAGGAGATATAGTCTATGTATCAGGGATCATGGTTACTGCTAGAGATGCTGCTCACCGTAGAATGCTTGAGTATTTAAAAGAGGGTAAACCATTACCTGTTGATCTACGTGGTGGTGTACTGTATCATTGTGGACCCGTTGTGAGGAAGAAGAATGGAGAGTGGGAAGTAGTTGCTGCCGGCCCAACAACAAGTGCTCGTATGGAACTCTATGAAGCCACCGTTATCGAGAAGTTCGGTGTAAGAATAGTTGTTGGTAAAGGTGGTATGGGTTCGAAGACAGCTGAAGCATGTAAGAAATATGGTGCTGTTTATACAATCTTTACAGGCGGTGCAGCTGTACTTGCTGCTAATGCTATAAAACGTGTTATTAAGGTTGAATGGCTTGATCTAGGTATTCCTGAGGCTCTATGGGTTTTCGAGGTTGAAAACTTCGGTCCATTGCTAGTGACCATTGATAGTACTGGTAAGAATCTTATTGAAGAAGTTATTGAGGGTGCTTTGAAAAAGAGGGATGAGATCCTGGCAAAACTTGGTGTTAAGTAAATAGAAATATTATAGCATCAGTCATTTGGGTGAACGGACTTGGAGAAACCCAGGATCGGCGTCTTCATATGCCATTGTGGAAAGAATATAGCTGGTATAATTGATGTTAAGAAAGTTGCTGAGGAAGTAGCTAAGCTGCCAGGCGTAGTATATGTTGAGGACTATGTCTACATGTGTTCTGATCCCGGTCAGCAGAAAATCATTAATGCTATTAAGAAAGAAAATCTTAATGCTATAGTCGTCGCTGCGTGTACCCCATCACTACACTATGAGACATTTGCTAAGGCTGTAGAAGCTGGTGGTCTTAGTAGGTATAGGTATGAAATGGCTTGCATACGTGAACATTCTAGCTGGGTTCACTTTGATAAAAAGAAGGCTACTGAAAAGGCTATAAGGATTATTGCTGCAGCAGTCGCTAAGGTGTCTAAGAACGAGGTCTACGAACCTATTACTGGCAAGGTTGTACGTAAAGCACTTGTCATAGGTGGCGGTATAGCTGGTATGACTGCAGCACTGGATCTGGCTAATGCTGGTGTACCAGTGATCCTTGTGGAGAAAAGCCCTACTATAGGTGGTAAAATGGCTATGCTTAGTGAAACTTTTCCAACATTAGATTGTGCACAGTGTATACTCACTCCAAAGATGGCTGAGGTGGCACGTCACCCCAATATAAAGATCTATACATTGTCTGAGGTAATTGATGTAGAAGGCTGTATAGGAAATTATCGTGTAAAGATACTTAAGCATCCACGTAAGGTTGATCCCGATCTCTGTAGGCTGTGCTCATTCTG
>Ga0190310_1000055_pt1 | contig 41044 bp, 46 predicted proteins | sample 48700778_MG_FD_165059 | JGI IMG/M metagenome (GOLD analysis project Ga0190310, IMG submission 165059) | Hydrothermal vent sediment bacterial communities from Southern Trench, Guaymas Basin, Mexico - 4870-07-7-8_MG | ecosystem: Environmental > Aquatic > Marine > Hydrothermal vents > Sediment ... | reverse complement strand
GGATCCCTCGTTCTTCAACGGTAGGTACATGGCCCGTGGGTATCGTATCGATCTCCGATAGGAGCCTCTCTATGTACGTTAGGACGCTGGTCTCTACCTTACGCCATAGCTCTAGGGAGCGTTTCCTCAACGCTAGGTCGGCAATATATGTAGCCTTTAGACGGCACTCAGTGAGTAGATCCCTTATGGCATTTAGTAGCCTACCGTCCAACATCATCAGCTCTTTTTCATCCATTTTAGTAACCTTCCTCCTATTAAATAGCCCTGATATGGTTTCTTTTATCCTCTGGAGTAGGCCACCCTCCTTGCCCGTCTCCATGGCCCTAGCCTCCATAACCTGCTTCCTCAAGCTTCCTATTGATCTCGTTTAGCCTCTCTTGTAACCTCCTCATTAGGCTATTGTACTGCTCTGCAGTGATCTCATCATTTAAGAACTTCTCATCTAGCTTCTCAATTAGCTTCTTAACCCTATCCCTCTCCGCCAGTAGCTCACTTATCCTATCCATGCTGATAGCAGCTGCAGCAGGTGTTATTTTCTTTTCTACCTTGAATTCCTTAACTGGTGCGGTTCTCGCTACTTCAAATTCTACTACATCTATACCTCCTTCCCTAAGTCTCCTGTAGTAATCAGCTTCTATCATCTTTCGCTCCCTCTCAACGAGGAGCTTAGGCTTCTCTGCGATGTAAGCACGCTCGGCTCTAATGCGATCTAGCTCTAGCTCGCTAAGCTCCCTAAGCTTCTCAAGCTCATACTTTGATTCTAGATACTTCCTCTTGGCTTCTAACTGAACTACTTCCTCAATCTCCTCTGGTATGGCTATTGAGTGTACTTCAACGCTTGCTAGACTTAGCCCCCACCTGCTTAGCTCTTTAGTGGCTAAGTCCTTCATTATTTTTTCAATTTCAGCCCTACTTGATAGGAGAGTAGACGCATCCTCGTACATCTGCAAGGCCTCTCTAGCAGCAGATTTGAGAATGCCCTTAATGATCTCCTCAAGGGCTTCAACTTCTATAGATCTCCTAGCTTCTATGAGGCTTGTGATAAGCTTAGCTGGGTCTTCTACTTTTACGTAGGCAAATCCAGCAGCTCCTGCGAAGAAGCCAGCCCCTCTTATGTAAGCTCCTTCTGCAGGGTTCTTTGAGAGACCCCATTTTACCTTCCACTCCTTCTTAGAAAAGAATATTATTTCAGTTCCTGGCCTCTTTGCTTCCTTCTCAAGTAGGTAGTGGCCAGGGCCAAGCACTGCATGGAGCGCCCCCTCCCTAACCACTATGGCCATTTCATATGGTTTGACTATAAACCCTTCTACCTTTCTAATATCACGTTCAACTTCCCTAGGTGAACCTAGATCTGGAATACGCCACATTAAGCCAGGATTAAACTCGTGGTTCCATTCAATTACATCCTTTCTCCCAAATAGCGATTCTTTGATCTTACGTATGAGCCCCATCTTGACCCCAGTGGGAGTTAGATGCTTGAGTTTTTATAAACCTTTCTCAGCTATTCATGTGGCGACCTCAGCAAGAATGACTCCCCACAGAACGGGCATTTAACAGGTATTTGTGTGGTGCCCTCTTCCTCCATCTTCTTAAGGGCCTTATTGATTTCGTCCGTGATGGTCATGTGACAGCCAGGGCACCTGCCCTCCTTCAGCTCAGTAGCACGTGGCCTAGAGATCTCTATCATCTTGGATATCCTTGCTATTGTTTCATAAAGCTTCCTATCTTCCTCTGTTAGCTGCCTGCTTTCTATCATGACCTGATATAGTATTTTCTTAACCTTGCCTATGTCCTCTCCTAAGAGGCTCACGTATTTCATCAACTCCTTAGTTAGCTCATCGTATAACGCTTTCTTGATCTCCTCCTCCATACGTAGGAATACCTCTGGCTTATCCAGTAGGTTACCATACGTCCCAGGCTCTATCTCCCTTAGCTCTATCCTGCCACTTCCACCACAGATTGGGCATAGCTGTCGCCTTGCTAAACCTATATAGCCCCTTCCGCCACAGTGAGTACATGATACATAGCCACTCCCCTTGCAGGCATCGCACGTTAGCTCGCCTTGGCCATCGCATTTATAACAATTAACCTCACCCGTTCCCCCACAGGTAGGGCAGTTTACTCTACCAGTTCCTCCACAAACAGAGCATATCTGACCACTATACAGATATCCACGGCCATTGCAGTTAGTGCACGGTACTTTCCCTGCCTCACACTTATCGCACTTTACCTTACCCCTGCCTGCACACCTATCGCATGGTATGGTCCCCTTACCCGCACATTTACTACAGGTCATCTTCCCCTTTCCATCGCAGTATACGCATCTAGGCGGATGGATCTCCACGAATCCCCTTCCATTACAATAGACGCACGATATAAGTACAGATAGGCCCTCTATCCAATTATGGTAATGGGCCATCCTCTTAGCAAGGGAATCTAGGAGCTCTAGAGGGGCCTGTATTGAAATAGGCTCTCCCGATAGGAAGCCAATTTTCATCTTCTTGGTTTCCTCCTCAGCTAAAAGGAACTTTGCATCATTAGATATAGTGCTTATTAATCTCCTAATTCCATCACTTATCCTTCCCATAAGCTCATCTTCCGTTGGCATCTTTCCGTAGTGGCTGATGTACATACTGATCGTATTCCACACTTCCTCAGCATATTTATGTAACAATATGTAAATGCCTTTGTAAGAGCTAGGTATCTTCGCTTTTTCCATCGTCAATTCTACTATCTTATCTGCCGGATCTGACGTTACGACCACTACGCTATAATTATTTAGCGCTTCCCTGGCCACTTGCCTCAGTAGCTCTCCTACCTCAATCATTATCGTCCCCAGAAGGCCTACTTGAGCTCACACTTAAGTTTTTCGTTAACCCCGAGAAATCTAGCCAATGTGGCGAAGTTTAGCGAAATGCTTAAATAGTATCTGTACATTCACGGGCGGGGGGTGCTATGCCTGCAGCAAAGGCTGCAGCCTCATTATACGAAGCCCCACAGCAGGAATGCAGCTTCCTTACACAGCTCTCGGCTCTACTTACCAAGGCATTCTGGCTAGCAGCCCATCGCCACCTTAGCTTACAAAGAAAATGCCTAGCAGCTGGAGCGGCATTCTTCATCATAGGGCTAGCGGTCATAGCAGCTGGCGGGGGGACATCTACAGCAGCAACATGCGGAGTGATCTTCCTTGCTCTAGGTGGCATATGTATAGCAGTGATCTACCTGCACAAACCAGCAAGGATAGAAAATGCATCAATAGTCTACTGGCCCTTCTACTTCGTTCCCTACGAGAAGTTTACGTTGATCTTTGACATGAGGGGCTTGCTGCCACCTGCAAGATTTGAGCAAACTAGCTTTAAGAACTCAGAGCTTGATGCTGCAGGAAGAACTCTTAACACAGCTGTTTCCTTGGGATTAACGTCAGAGGGAAAGTTAACTGAGATCAAAGGGCTTGAGGATATAAATAGGCTATTGACGAAGGAAACTAAAGTTGATGCTATAGCGCCAGTACTCATAAGAGCCTCAGAGCGCTATGTCGATGGCCTCTTTCAATTATTTGACATAAGCCCACCTAGAACCCCTAGCGATATCCTGAATATAGTATATGATGAAGATAGATGCGATCTCTTCACGAAAAAGATCTCAGAGTGGGATTCATATGTCAAATCTAGCCTCTCCCTTCTTAAATTGGTAAAGACTCAGGTGGCAAAGACGACAAAGTACTTCTACGATAAGATATCATCTGAGAAAACCAGATTCAAGTCGGAATTTCGGGCGAGAATGGATGATGTTATTAAGTTCAGGGAGGCTATGAAGGCCTTCTTCTCACAGGTAATCCTTAAGCTCGAGGATGAGATAAGGCCACAGCTTAGTAGCTTGGAATTCGAGATAGCAAGCAGGAGGCGGGATATTCACGATGACCTCCAGCTCATGTTGGCCAATATAAGGAGGGAGCGTAGGATGAGGGAGAGAGAACTCTCAATAAGCAGGCTCTCTCCTATTATGAGCAAAGCTGGTGAACTCAGGCGGGTAACTAGCGAAATTGAAAGGCTTGATGAAGAGATAAGTAGCTATGAGAGGGAAATAAGGGAGAAAGAGCGTAGGCTCAAGGCGTTAAAGAAGAAGCGAGCAAGGATGATAGCACGTGGTGAAGATGTTAGTGATATGGAAAGCGACATTCGTGATCTTGAGAGAGAGCTAAAGGACCTTAGGAGGCGAGTAGAAGATAGGAGCAGGAGGAAGAGGAGCTTAGAGAGCGAGAGGAGCACTATAAGGAGCGAGTTAAGGGCTTTAGAATCTACTTTATCTTCAGCTGAGAGGGAGATAATAGCGTCCTTTGATGAACACGAAAAAGAGGTCTATAAGATCTTTAGTGAGCGCCTCAGGAGGCTAGAAGAAGAGTGGAAGGCAAGGAGGAACTGCCTACGGAGCCATGTAATGTTGGTCGAGAAAGATAGAGATCACCTAGCAGATGATGCTACTAAGCTTCACGGCCTTATAAGAGAGGAGCTAGTTAGGATCCTATTCCCATATAAGGTCGTAGAGATGGCCATGATACAGAGGGAAAAAGAGGCCATAGAGGCCATAGAAAACATGAAGGAAACCCTTAATGGCCAGTACCGTGTAAGAGAGGCATATTACATAAAGAGGAGGTTAGCAGAGCCGACCATATTCTATCTGCCTATGTGGTTTATCGAGATCGTTGAGAGAGGCGGAGAGAGGCGCCTATATGCTTTCCCACCTCAGCTGATAAGGGTTCCAGAGAAAAGAGCGATATCTTGGGTAAGGGACTACGTGGAGTTCTTATGCCCGCTTAATGAATCACTTAATGAGCTAGCAACGATACTAATTAGCAAGCCAGAAGTCCTTAATGAGCTTCGGAGGTACTCTATTTACACAAAGGACCTAAGGGCTATTGTAGAGGGAGTTAGCGAGTTCGTTAGGAGGGGCTTTGTATCTCCGCACTTCTACAAGGAGTTAGCTAAAAGCCTGGGGGTGAAGGTGTAATGTCCAAGAGGAGGGAATACATTTACGCAAAGCTAGGTTACATGGAAACCGACGACATGGTAGTAGTTCAAGAGGGCTATGAGCATGAGTTCCCGATCTTACCAAGGCGTAGGACCCAGCTTGAGAGGGAGATCATAATAAAAGATGAAGCAGTTATAGGCGGTGATGTCTTTGGCCTAAGGATCTTAATAGGAAGGAAATGTAAGATACTAGGTGGTGTATTCGGGATGGATGAAGTAAGAATCATGGATGGAACAAGAATATACGGGTTTGCAGCATCGATGTCATTATTTGAATGTGGCAACGATGTTGAAGTAGATGAGGGCGTCATGGGCAATAAGGTAATGATAGGGAGCGCATGTAAAATAGGGAAATACGTTATAGGTGAGGAAAGCATATCTATAGGTCAGAGGTGCGATCTAAGTGATTGTACAGTAGTATGCTTAAATGGAGATGTACGTATAGGAGCTGGAACTAGGGTATTCGACATAATTGCTAGGGGTAATATAATATTAGGTGAGCTCGTAGAGGTCCTGGAGTACAATATCTGGTCGGTAAAGGGCACGATAACGCACGACAAGACCATAATCATCAACGGCAAGCCCTACAGGGACCTATTCAAGTTCACTAAGCTAGGAGGAGAAGAAATATGCTCACTGTTAGATGAGGCATTCTACTACTGCCTCAAGATAGCAGGGCTAAGAGAGGCTGAGAGAAGCGCAAGGGATGAGATATCAACAAAAAATAAACATACCTGTTAAGTGAACTCCTCCTCTGGGATCTTAAGTAGGATGACATCGCCTATAGCACTGATTTTTTCCCAGGCTATATCTACCCTGCGTTCTTCTACCCACTCCCTTTCTACCTTAACTGGGATCTCATAGCCCTTATTCTCAGCCCATTCCTTAATCTTGCTCTCAGTTATTTCTGTTGGTTCAATTTGTAATTGTTTTGCTATTTCCTCGAAAAGCTTCTTCTCGCTTGGATAGACATCGGGGACTAATTGTTCTATGAGTAATTGTACGCTCTGTACTTCTCGCTCCTCATAGTAGCCTATTGAGATCCTAAGCATCATGGGTCTCCCAATTAATATCTCATGTGCTAAGCCTACTATCTTAGCGTCACTTGTGATCACTAACATCCCCTTGGCTTTCTCAGTCGTAATATACGGTGGCTTTTTATGTATCTTGAGGCCCCTGCGCATTGCCTCTAGGGGCTTAGACAAGAGAATACAGGTGCCCAATTTAGTAGTTCCAGCAGCAGACACCAAGTTAAAATCTAATGGCTCAGGCACATCTTGTTTGTAGGTTTTAACGACCTCGCAGAAGGGTAATTCTACTCCCACGATCTCTGCGAACGTTATTAAGTGCTCATCTTTAATCTGGGTATCCCTTCCAAGCTTGAGAGTTTTACGTACTTTATCGCATAATCTCTCATAGGTCATGGGGCGGAATAGGCTAAGGAAGCCCCTTCCAAGTTTTTCCATAAGCCTTACCTTAAGAGCTCTTATATCTACCTCCGTGGTTTTCTTCTCTACCTCCTTGTAGAGCCTTAAGAAGATCTTGTCCTCAAGTATTTCAACATCTTTTACCTTACCGTATATGAAGCCAGCACTATCAACTACTAGGGCATCCTTGAGCTGTTCTACTTCATAGGGGCCTATTCGCTTGCCTGTGGTAGCCGACCCACTATTGGCGTTCATCACAGCTTAGCTATGAGCTGGCTTTTTAAGTTTTGCCAGAAGAAAGCCGTTAAGCCATTGTAGGCATCTTAACTAATCTCCTATTAAATTAACTACCTCCTTCCTAGCCTCCTCCACGTCAGTGGGGCGTATTACAGGTAGCTCTAGGATCTCTAGGCCAGCCATGCTGGTGCCCCGGGCCGGATTTGAACCGGCGACAACCCGGTCTTCAGCCGGGCGCTCTCCCAGGCTGAGCTACCGGGGCTCCACATGGCCTCTCCAACAGGGCTGGCATAAGCCTTTCGCTTTCTAGCTACACAGCTTTTATCTAGGGCCTCCCTAGCTAGCCCATGGGATGATGAGATACCCCGAGCTAGATTGGTGATGAGGTGCGTCCTCCACTGACCACGCTAGGCCCTCTCGCTCTTAATCCTGCCCAATAGGGCTGGCTGGGGAGGGCTGATGGCCCCTCTGCCCTAGAGGTAGCCTAGCGCCCTTAGGCGCTTCTCCACGTCCTTTGATTCTAGGTCTGGGAGGTTCTTCCTTATGAGGAATATTATGTACTCAGTTACGCTCCTGTAGCCTGTTCCCTCTAGGGCCTTAGCTAATCGGTCGTAGAGGGGCTTTGGTATTGATATGGTTACGTATTTCACCACTGCCCCTCCCCATCCTGACCTCAAGGGCCCCGATAAAAATATTGGGCGAGTGCCCAGGCTAGGCTGTGGTGGAGGGCCTTGTCCTGGCGTGGTAGAGCTAAGGAAGCCGTGGCTAGGAGGGCTGTTGATGAGCTAGTAAGGGATGGCATGGTAGTTGGCCTTGGCAGTGGCTCAACCGCTGCTCTTGCAGTACGTAGGCTAGGCGAGCGAGTTAGGGAAGAGGGCCTTGACATCCTCTGCGTGCCCACTAGCTATCAAATCGCCCTGCTGGCTACCGAGGTCGGCCTTAAGCTCACTAGCCTCAACGAGCACCCAGAGCCCGACATAGCTATAGATGGTGCCGACCAAGTGGATGAAGAGCTCAACTTGATAAAAGGCGGTGGGGCTGCCCTAACGCTTGAGAAGATCGTGGATTCCGCAGCTAGGAGGCTAGCCATAATAGTAGATGAATCTAAGCTAGCCAGCAGGCTTGGTGAGAATGGCCTGCCAGTACCTATTGAAGTCCTGCCAGCAGCCCTAAGGGTAGTGCTAAAGCGCCTAGAGGGGCTTGGCGCTGCTGATGTGCGTGTTAGGGAGGCTGGGAAGGGTAAGGTAGGCCCTGTGGTAACAGATAACGGCAACTTGATGGTAGATGCTTACTTCGGCCCAATAAGCAACCCAGGGGGCCTTGAGGCCTCCATTAAGGCACTACCTGGTGTTATTGAGGTTGGCCTCTTCGTGGGCATGACGGATGTGCTCTACGTTGGGGCTAGGGATGGCTCCGTGAGGAAGCTATCAAGCCGTTGAGCGGTGGTCTGCCTTGCCAACGCCCTTCAAGCGCCTGCTCATGCAAGAGCTAAGGGGGCAGATCCCTGAGCACCTGCTGCCCCTCCTCCCATCTGGACTCCAGGTAATAGGCCATGTCGCCATCCTAAGCCTTAGGCCTGAGGTAGAAGGGTATGCAGGGCTAATAGCTAAGGTCGTGCTTGAGAAGTTCCCCTTCATTAAGACCGTGTGCAGGAAGTTCGGCCCCATGGTTGGGCCAACTAAGGAGCCCCAGCTAGAGGTAGTAGCTGGCCTTAGGGATACCATAACCATCCACAAGGAAGGGGGCTGCATGTTCAAGCTAGATGTAGCTAAGCTCATGTTCGCTAAGGGGAACGTGGGCGAGCGTAGGAGGATGGCTAGCGTTGTCCAGGAGGGCGAGGTCGTGTTTGATATGTTCGCTGGGATAGGTTACTTTTCCATCCCTATGGCCAAGACGGGGAGGCCCAGCCTGATATACGCCGTTGATGTCAATCCCCTTGCCATACACTACCTAGCTGAGAACATCAGGCTTAATAAGGTGAGGGGCCTTGTGGTCCCAATCCTTGCCGATTGCCGTGTGGTAGCTAGCAAGCTGCCTGGCTTCGCAGATAGGGTCGTGATGGGCTACATACCTGGCACGGCAGCCTTCCTCCCAGCTGCCCTTGAGGCGCTTAGGCACGGTGGCATCATCCACTACCACGATACATACCATAAGCGGGAGCTCTGGTGGAAGCCAATAGAGGTCCTAAGGGCACATGCCTCTAGGGCTGGCCTAAGGCTGGCTAGGGTGCTGTACAGGGGCGTGGTGAAGAGCTATGGGCCTAGGATATACCATATTGTTATAGATGCCCTCTTCAAGCCCAGCTGAGGTGCTAGCCATGACCTTCTCCATAATAGCCCTTGATAGGCGCTCTAGCAGGCTTGGCATAGTCGTAGCATCTGGCTCAACACACGTTGGCAGGAGAGTGCCACACCTAGAGCCTGGCGTGGGGGCAGTGGCTACACAGGGCTACACCCTTACCGCATATGGCCCTTGGGGCCTAGAGCTCCTCAAGAGGGGGCTTAAGCCGAGGGAGGCCCTAGCTAGGATGCTTGAGGCTGATCCTGGCCGTGAACTTAGGCAGGTAGCCATAGTAAGCTCATCTGGTCTAATAGCAGTCCATACTGGAAGCCTTACTCCTGAATGGCATGGCCATATCATCGGACCAGATTATGTGGTTTTAGGCAACCTAATAAGTGGTCCTGAGGTCCTAGAGGCCATGAGGAGTGCCTTCTTAGCTAGAAGGGGCGAGGGGCTTGTAGGAGCTCTTATCTCAGCACTTGAGGCAGGTAGCCGTGCTGGTGGGGATAGGAGGGGCGAGAGGTCTGCTGCCCTGCTGGTTGAACTCCCAGGTGGCCAAGTGCTTAGGCTAGAGGTAGGCGTGTCTGCTGACCCCATCTCCGAGCTAAGGGATGCTTGGCTTGCTAAGCAGTAGCACCTGGCTTATCCGACCTAGCTAGATCCCTTAGGCGCTCAACCCCTCCTATGGCCTTTATGAACTCAGCAACCGACTTAGGCACTAGGTCCTCCCAGGGCTCCCCCATCAGCATCCTCCGCCTTACCTCCGTTGCAGAGTATATCTCACGCTTGAAGAAAGGTATGGGCCTTACCTCAAAGCCAGCCTCTATAAATAGCCGTCTAGTTAGGGGCTCATTTGAGAAGACGACCTCAAACCTAGGGCAGTAGGCAAGCACCATTGAAACCCAGGCAGCGTGCATTGGCGCATCTGGCACGGGCACTACCCAGTAGCGCTCAGGCCTCACGCCAGCCTCAGAGAGGGCAAGCCTTAGCATTACCATGCGCTCCCCAACCGTGAATGGGTTCTTAAGCTCGTGGCTTAGCTGGGCGCTACCGAGCACTATGACTAGCTCATCAAACTCAGCCAGTATGTCCAACATGGCCCTTACGTGGCCCTTATGTACTGGCTGAAATCGCCCGACCATGCAGGCCCTACGGGCCCCACGGCTAGGGTACACGCCCATCACCTCCTCAAGAAGCGTCCTCTAAGCTCAAGCAGGTGCCTAGCGAAATCAAGGGCACCACCAGCTCGGCTTGCGTACCTCAGGAACTCCTCATAAAGAGCCTTTAGGTCAGCCTCATCCATGCTGATCCCCCTTAGCTGCTCATAGAAGCGTAGCTCTGATAGCTGCTCCTTGAAGTCCTCCACTAAGACCATCTTAAGCCCTACCCCATCCCTTAGCTCAGTTGATATAGCCCGTTCTACCAACCTAGCTAGCACCTCATCTACGAACGTCCTATCTGGCTCGGGGAGCTCCTCAAGCCAGGGCATGGCCTCCCTAGCGACCTGGTGGGCTAGCTCATGGATTATTATATGGAGGGCATGTGATATCACCATCCTAATGCCCTTCAGGAGCCCTGGGCTAGCTTCAAGCCCAAAGAGCCCCATTAGCTTCTCCACGGCAATTGGTATGGCCGTGCCGAGCTCCTCCTTAAGCTCCTCAATTAGGCCCCTTAACCCACCTTCTACCATCGCTATGGCCATCATGGCCATGCTAATAAGGCTTCTTTAATCCCTCGGGGTAGCTAGCAGCTTGGTGCAAACGCTAATTAGCTTCTGCTCCATAGGTCAGTGAAACATGGGAGCTGAGAGGGGAAGGGAGATAATAGGCCGTGGGACGTGGGTGGATAAGGTAGCTAAGGAGATAATTGAGCGTGAGGAGAGGCTTGGCCGTAAGCTAGATGTGCTTAGGGCGGAGATGGGCATAGGTGCCTCTGGCATACCACACCTAGGTAGCTTTAGCGATGCTGCTAGGGCACACGCCGTGAAGCTAGCCCTTGAGGACCTCTCTGGCCGAAGGGCAGAGATGATTGCCTTTGCCGATGACATGGATGGCCTACGCTCCGTCCCCCTCGGCATGCCCCGTGAGCTTAAGGAGTGGATAGGGCACCCAGTATGCCGTATCCCCGATCCCTGGTCGTGCCATGAGAGCTTTGCCGATCACGTAGAGCACATGCTCATGGAGGCCATGGATGCCTGTGGCCTAGAATACACATTCGTGTCTGGCCACGAGGCCTATAGGCGTGGCCTCCTAGCACTACAGATAAGGACCATACTCACTAGGGCCGAGCAGGTCGGCCGTATAGTATCGGAGGTAACTGGCTCCGAGAAGTACCTAGAGGCCCTTCCTTACTTCGCCATCTGCGAGGAGTGTGGCCGTATCTACACGACCAGGGCCTACGCATTTGACCCAAGGACAGATCGTGTGGCCTACAGGTGCGAGGGAGCCGAGATAAAGGGTCGGTGGCTTAAGGGATGTGGGCACGAAGGTGAGGCAAGCATAAGGCGTGATGATGGAAAGCTGGCCTGGGTAGCAGGTGAGTTTGCTGCACGCTGGGCAGCTCTCAAGATATGCTTTGAGGCCTATGGGAAGGATATAGAGGCATCTGTTATATCAAATGATAGGATATGCCGTGAGGTCCTTGGCTTTGAGCCACCATACCACGTCCGCTATGAGCTTTTCCTAGATAGGAGTGGTCGTAAGATGTCTAAGTCAGTAGGCAACATCTTAACGCCACAGCTATGGCTTAAGTACGGCCCACCCCAGAGCCTCCTGCTCCTGATGCTCAAGAGGTTCGTTGGCGCCCGCAAGGTGGATATAACAGATGTGCCTAGGTACACGGATGAGCTAGATAGGCTTGAGCAGGTATACTTCGGCTTAATTGAGGTAAGGGATGAGTTTGAGAGGGCCAAGCTAAGGGGCCTCTACGAGTACGTATGGCACCTAAGGCCACCTAAGCGCCCAATGGGCGTCTACGTGCCCTACAACCTACTTGCCTACCTAGCCCTCATAGCACCCAGGGGCTCAGAGGAGGAATACATAATCTCATCCCTCAGGGCCTACGGCCTCTTGAGTAAGGGACAGCCAGTACCAGATAGGCTCCTAGAGAAGATACGCTATGCCATTAGGTGGTCCCGTGATTTTGGCGCCCAGTTAGTGGAGAAGGAAGAGCGGGTAGAGCTCTCAGGTGCTGAGAAGGAGGCTGTCCTTGAGCTAGCCGACTTCCTATCAACGGAGAGGGCTGGCGAGGAAGTGCAAAATGCTATCTTTGAGATAGCTAGGGCTCACGGCCTTAAGCCAGCAGATTTCTTCAGGCTCCTATACACGATACTGCTCGGCATGCCAAGGGGGCCAAGGCTAGGGCCATATATAGCTCGTGTGGGCTGCCGAAGGGTAGCTGAAGCACTTAGAAAGGCAGCGAGGGCCAGCTAGCTCAGCCAGGCCCCCTTTGCTCCCTCACGGCCACTATAAAGGCCCTTAGCTCCCTAACCACCCTGGCACCTAGGGCCTCTACCTTGTGCCTGAGGTCTTCTAGCCTATACCTGATGAACTCCTCCTCGGCCTCGCTAAAGCTAAGGGCTTTATACCTCTCCTCTGCCCTCCTCAGCAAGGCAAGCAGGTCCCTTTCCTCCTCAAATAGCTCAACCTTCACCACCCTAAAGCCAGATGAGGCCAGAAGGCCCTTCAAGGCCGTTAGGTAGAGGTTGCCAAGGCCTAGCATGTGGGAGCCTAGGTGAAGGAAGTCCCTAAGGGGGCCTGAGATATCATGCCCTCCCTCTGATAACTCCCTCAGGGCCTGGAGCTCATGTAGAATTCCCCTTATCTCATTTAGGAGGGCATCTTTCTCGTCCCTTGGACATGGCTCCCTTATTGTGAGCTTGCCACCTGGCTTCAATATACGGGCTACCTCAGATATTATGCGTTTGACAATAAGCCAGGGATGGTGGTGGAGCATGTAACTGATGTTCACTACATCAAATGCCCTATCTTTAAATGGCATATCTGTGGCATCAGCAGCAAGCAAATGGGCCCTACGTCCCTTGAGGACCTCTTTAGCTAGCTCCAAGGCCCCAAGCGATATATCAAATCCTACTACCTCGCAGGGGCTTGCCTCTAGGATGGCTAGGGCATCTGGCCCGTATCCGCAACCTACATCCAGGATTAGGCCAGAGAGGCTGAGCTCCTTATAGGAAGCAGCTCTCTTCCTTGCTGATTCCACCACTTGCCTTGGCTTAAGCTCCCCAGCCCTCCTACCGAACCTCTCTGCCTCGTGGAGCTTCTTGGCCATGTAGATGGGGCTCCTGAGGATGGCTTCTTCATGGCCTCCACCCACTGCCACACCACCCGCCCATAGGTAGGGCTAGGGGCGCTAATCCAGGTTGGCCTTTCTCCCAGGCCCCTCAACGACCTCTATGAAGGATGCCACCCCAGTTGTTAGCTCTAAGCCCCAAGGCCCCTCACGTGCCCTTACGTTGTGGACCCTTATCTTCGTCCCAACTGGGATTGAGATCAGCTGGTCGGCTAGGTCCCGCCAGGCTGAGAGCCTCATCTGGCCAGTTCCATCGCTTACCTGCGTGCTCGCTACGCTCACCACATCGCCAGAGGACGTTACGACCTCCCTTAGCTCAGGGGCAGCTTCTATAACGACCTCAACTGTAAATGGGCCACCTGGCCCCTTTATCTCACCAAGGGGCTTTAGCTCTGCCCTAGTTACCTGTGGCACTTCTACATCAAGCCCTTCTGGGTTCAGCTCAATAGATCCAAGCTTGCCGATGTTCAGCACTAGCTCGCCCCTCCGCTCCCTCACGTAGGCATTCCTGAGCAGCAGGACATCGCCTGGCCTCACCTGGCTGGCTACCTCGGCCTTATCATCCCATAGGTCTAGCCTCACGGCCCCACTCTCATCTGCTACTACGAGCGTGGCCACCTTCCCCGTCCTAACGGGCCTAATGCCCCCTACCCTAAGGACCTTCACGGCCATGCTAATGCCAGATTGGCCTGGCTTTAGCTCTGAAATCTTAACTGCCCCTTCCAAGCCGATTTCAACTTTCTCTGGTAGGACCTCAACCTGGACCTCCCTCTCAGCATGGAGCTCCAGCTCGCCAGTGAGCGTCTCCTTTACCTTAGCCCCTAGCACACGGATCTTGGTGCCTAGCTCAAGCCCATCACAGGCATCTACGGCCCTATCCCAGAGGACTACCGTTATGCTGCCCGTCCCATCCCTCACTCGGAGCCTAAGCACCTTCCCCTGGGAGCCATCTGGCCTCCTGAACACGGTTGGCCCCCTCATGGCGGTTACGAAGCCCTCTACGCTCGCTATGGGCGTGCTAGGCCCTATGGAGCTTATCTCAACTGGCTCTGGGAATGGGCTTGGGAAGGCGCTTTCATCTACGCCAGCTGGCCCAACCTCTATGGTGGACCTAGGCCCCACGTGGACCTCCACTACGCCCCTAAGCCCCTCCCTCGTGCGGGCATGGGCTATCCTCACGACCTGGCCTACCTCAAGCGTGCCATCACGGACTAGCTCTGCCTTATCACCCCATAGGACAACCCTAACTGAGCCCGTCCCATCTGCTAGCCTCAGGCTAGCCATCTTGCCAGTAGAGCCATCCCTACGCCTGAAGACCTTAACGCCCCAGATCCTCATTATTCGGCCAGTTATGGTAACATCGCTTAGGCCAGTTACCAAATCCCCTATTGGTATGCCTACGTCCGTGCCCCCCTCTAGCTCAACCCCTAGCTCCTTAGCTACCTCAAGGGCTGAGATCAGCATGCTAACGCCAAGTGCCCTAGCCCTCTCCTCTATGGCCCTTAGGAGCTCCTCACGTGAGAGGCCAGGCTCAGCAGCTAGTATGCGCTCTACCACCTCCTCTAACGACATGCCCTGCCCTCTCCCACCTTGCCCCCCGCTGCCTACGCTCGCTTCTTCTCCCTCCCATAGGCTAGGTAGAGGAGGGCCAGTAAGAGCGTTATGAATATGAGGCCACTAGCTAGCGTCATGATTATGTCAAAGAAGCCACTCTTAGTTATGGCTGCTAGCACCCCCACCAGCCTCATGGCCCCTCAGCTCCTCCACCAAGGCCTCATACTCCTCGTCATCGCACTCAATTACCTCGTGCCAATTTAAGCACTCCGCTAGCCTCTGTGCTATGATGTGGTAGCATAGCCTTACCTCACCATCTATGACCCTGAAGTAGAAGTCATCACAGGAGCAATACGGTGCCCCAGGCATGACTATGTACTCCTTCTCCTTCCCGACTACGGTCCAGACCACCCGCCCACTTGGCCTGAAGACGTATTTATTCACCCTACGCTCCCTAAGGGCCTCAAGGGCGCTAGCTAGCCTCTTCCCAAAGGCTCTGAACAGCCTTGCTAAGTGCGAGAACCTCAGGTGTCCAAGCTCACGGACCTCTGAGCAAACCTCATCAAGCTCTGCTAGGCCAACACGGGCCATGCCAATAGCCCAAGCGAGTAAGCTACATGGCCCTGGATAAACCTTAGGTGCTCAAGGGCCTTCAGGCCAGGGGAACGCTTATCAGTAGGCCTCCTAGCCCTCCCCTGAGGTAATCGGATTGCCCATAATGATATACAAGCTCCTGGTTGAGGCCGTTAAGGCATACGGGAGGCCAGTTACAACGAGGGAGCTCATGGAGTACGTGAGGAGGCGCATCCCGATGTGCGCAGATCACGTCCCCGACCACCTGCCAGTCCTGTACAAGCACGGCCTAGTTGAGAGGCACTTAGACCTCAAGCAGAAGGCCTACGTCTGGGCACCTAAGGAGCCAGTTAGGTCGGAGGTTGAGCTAGCCCGTGAGTACCCAGAGCTGTTCATGGAGTCCATGTACTACTACGCCGTATCAGAGGAGGTAGCCGAGGGCCCCATCCCACTTGACATAGTGATAGAGCTGCTCTACGAGATATCAGGTGGTAGGGAGGAGAGGCCAAAGGTAAGCTTCGTTAGGAATGTGCTAAAGCGCTTTAAGGAGAAGGAGCCAGAGCTGTACAAGCGCTTCGCCGAGAAGTTCCTAGCTAGGAAGGGTGAGGAAGGGGATCCAGAGCTCCTAAGGCTAGTTAAGCAGGTCATTAAGGAGCTAGCTGAAGAGGGGAAGGGGCCAGCTAGAGTAGCCCCTTCCCAAGCTGGCTCACGGTGCCGAGGAAGGTGCCATCAAGCATGAATACCTCCGCACTACTCAGCTGGGCACAGCCACACCTAAGGATAGGCCCTATCAGGCCCTCCTCACGCCTACGTGAGTTAAGGGCCTGCCCACCTAGGAACTCGTTGAAGGATGGCATTATGATGAGCTTGCTGACGCCTACGTGCCCTGGGGCAGGGCCTAGCCTACCCCTCTTCCCCATCTCGGAGGCCAGGCGGTGCCCATCGCACTCCATCACGAGCCAGACCCTCTTGGTCGTCCTGAAGTAAGGTGCCTCCCTCAGCAGGACCACTGGGTGCATGTGGCCAGATATGAGGCACTCGCACTCAAGCAAGCTTGGACCTGGCCATGCGTGGCCGTGGAAGAGGCCGAACCTACCTATGGCTATGCCACCAGTGCTGAGCAGCTCAACCCCATCTGGCAGGAGGGCCTCAAGCTTCCCATCGTGGTTCCCTGGTACTACCCTGATCCGCCCGACCAAGCCCATTAGCTTCTTGAAGAAGGTGGGGATGGCAGCCCACTCCTCTGCCTCAGCTCCCACTATCGTGTGCTTTACATCGCCTAGGAAGAGGAGCTCACCTGGCCTAAGGGCCTTAACTAAGCGCTCAATCCTAGCTAGCATCTTGCCGACCTGAGATGGTATGTGGAAGCCCTTATCGGCTAGGGCCGATTCCCAGCCTATGTGTAGGTCGGCTACAACCAGCGTCCGCTGCCCACCTGGCCCCTCCAGGAGGAGGGCTGCCTCACCGCTTACGGCCCTCACGCCTGGTGCTAGCTCTAGTAGCTCCATACCGCCAAGCCTATAAGCAAGGGCATAAATTTCCTTTATGTGTGTTGGACATGGAACGTAGGAAGTTTGATGTAGTCATCGTCGGTGCTGGACCTGCTGGCCTCTTCACGGCACTTGAACTCGTTAAGCACGGTGGCCTTGAGCTCCTAATAGTGGATAAGGGGCCTGACCTTGAGGAGAGGAAGTGCCCAGCCCTTGGGGGCCGTGCGTGCCTTAGGTGCCCAACCTGCTCCCTCCTCAGTGGCTGGGGTGGGGCAGGTGCCTTCAGCGATGGCAAGCTCACGTACTCGCCTGATGTTGGGGGCTGGCTATCAAGCCTAGTGGGCAAGGAAGAGCTCATGGGGCTGCTCAAGGAAGTAGATGATATTTACCTACGCTTTGGTGCCCCAAGGAAGCTATATGGGACGGATGAGGACTTAGTAGCTGAGATAGCCAGGAGGGCCTCTAAGGCTGGCCTGAGGCTCGTGCCCCAGAAGGTAAGGCACATGGGCACTGATGGCTGCCTAAGGATCCTAAGGAGGATTAGGTCCTACCTAGAGGGGAGGGTTGAGATATGGATGAGGACGGAGGTCTCAAGCATACTAACTGAAGTTGGTAGGGCTAGGGGCATTAGGCTAGCAAATGGGGAGGAGGTAAGGGCCAAGTACGTGGTCCTGGCACCAGGCAGGGGAGGGACAGAGTGGCTTAAGTCCCTAGCCCACCAGCTCAACATCAAGGTCCATGCTAACCCAGTAGATGTAGGCGTTAGGGTTGAGGTGCCCAGCGTTGTAGCAGAAGAGCTAACGGATGCCCTCTACGAGCCCAAGCTAGTTTACTACTCCAAGAGGTTTGATGATAAGGTTAGGACCTTCTGCGTAGCCCCACATGGCCACGTGATAATGGAGTACTACGATGGCATCATCACTGTGAACGGCCAGAGCTATGCAGATCGCTCACTATGGACCGATAATACTAACTTCGCCATATTGGTTAGCTCCGAGTTCACAGAGCCATTTGAAGACCCAATTGCCTATGGCAAGCACATAGCTGCCCTCACGAACCTCATATCAAGTGGCGTTCTCGTGCAGCGCCTCTCTGACCTCCTCATGGGCAGGCGCTCTACGCCAGAGAGGGTAGAGAGGAGCATAGTCAAGCCGACCTTGCCATCTGCTACGCCAGGGGACCTAGCCTACGTGCTCCCCTACCGCTTCCTAGCCGATATACTTGAGATGCTGAAGGCCCTTGATGCCCTCATGCCAGGCGTATTCAGTAGGCACACGCTTCTATACGGTGCTGAGGTCAAGTTCTACTCCCTTAGGATTGAGGTAGATAGGCACCTTGAGACCCCAATTAAGGGTCTATTCGCTGCTGGAGATGGCGTTGGCCTAACTAGGGGCCTAGCACAGGCTAGTGCCTCTGGCCTCCTCGTGGCAAGGGAAATAGCAAGGCGTGAGGGGGCACTAGCATAGCCTACACATGATGGAGAATATCTGGCTCCTGTGCTCTACCATTAGGAAGCTCGTCATTAGGTCAGCCCCACCTACGTATGGGCTTGGGATAACGCCATGTGGTACCCTTAGGTACTCTATCTGCCTCTCAAGCATGGTTATACGGCCCGTCTTGTAGGTCCTGAAGAACGATGTAGCCTGTAGGAATAAGCCCTTGAATAGGGCCTTAACCGCAAATGGGGCTACAGCAGCCATAGCGATTAAGCACGAGGCCAGCCAGCGTGATGTCCTCTTAACGCCCTCCTTCTTTAGGGCCACGTACTGGACGATTGGGTAGCTAACCAGCACGTATATGGTCGTGGCTAGTTGGATGGGCCAGGGGAGGCCTAGCACCTCTAGGATGTTCGGCACGCTTAGCCCTAGCAGCATGGATACGATAGAGGCAGCGAAGCTGAATAGTGTCATGAAGCCAGCGAAGTTCGTTAGGCCATCTAAGACTAAATCAAGCTTCCTCTTAGCAGAGAGCTTGCGGGAGCTAAGTATGGCCTTTAGGTTCCTCTTGAAGTCCCTAGCCCGCCCCTCTATCCACCTGCACATCTGCCCCACGAAGTTCCTAAACGTAGATGGGCACTCAGTAAGCACCTTCAGGTCCTCTAGGAAGAATACCTCATATCCATGTGTGTAGATCCTCACGGCCATATCGTAGTCCTCAGTTATGCTAGTGCCAAAGCCACCGATTTCATCAAGTACATCACGCCTCACCATCATAAGGCCACCCCCTAGCTGGGGGGCAGCACCAGAGGCAAAACGGCCAGCGTAATCTACGGCGTAGGCCGTGCTCATTAGGGTCCTAGCAGCCCTAGTTATCCAGTTCTCATCTGCATTTAGCACCGTGTACTGGTAGCCCTGAACGGCAGCTACCTTGTCGCTTATGAAGCAGCTAAGCATCCTCTGGATGGCGTCCCTCGGCGGTATGCAATCTGCATCAACGACCATGATGAACTCTGTTTCAGGCCTAACGTGCTTTAAGCCTTCATCAAGTGCCCCTCCCTTCCAGCCCTTCCTGTGCTCCCTGTGGATAACCCGTATCCTCGGGTGCCTCTCCCAACGCTTAAGTATCTCCAGTGTTTCATCTGTTGAATCATCGACTACCAATATCTCGTAGTTATCGTAGTCAAGGGAGAGGCAGGCCCTTAGGACACGCTCAACTACGTTTCTCTCATTATAGGTTGGCACCATTACCGTTACAAAGGGCCTCTTTTCCACTAGGTCCCCATTTAATGGGCACTTGGATATCTTCTTCTTATACCTTAGGGCGTAGAAGCAGAGCATGCAGTACCTAGTGCATAGGAGGAAGAAGTAGGCAAAGGAGAGATTGCAGAGGACCGTGAATACTAGCTCCAGCACGCCTGTATCAAGCACCTTCCATCCCCATTTTCTCCGAGAACCCCTCCCTTGGGGAATAAATATAAGGCTTACGAAAAGGAGCTTAGACACGCTTAATTACGGCATTAGGCTTAGGGCATGCTCCTCAATTCTACTAGCCAGTTTGAGCTTCTCCATGCCGTGCTTTACCATATCAATGCTAGGTGTTACCGATGGATCTACGCCCCTCATGAGGGCTAAGTAGAGGCTGGCTACCTCGCCCACGTAGAGGACCGAGAACATCTCCTCTAGCCTACTAGAGCCCCTAGCACGTATCTCCAGGATCCTAGCGACCTTCCCTGCTATTATCTGCTTTGTTAGCTCTATCCTGGCCTTTACCTCTGGCCCCTCACGTGGGCTCCTAAGGAAGATGACTGAGAAATTCTTCGTTAGGGCTTCCTCCCCCTCCCAGCCCACGATTTCATCATGGTTTAAGTCGGGTATGCAGTTGTAGAAGCTAGGCACCTTGGAGTTCTCATTGAATTGAGTTTTAAGCCTATAAGCTACTGCCCTAAGGTGGCCAAACCCATAGACAACTGGCACGGTGCCCATTATACGTGATGCTAGTTCCTTAGCCCTGTTCTCCTCCTCTGGCACATCTGGGCCTAGCTCATCTCTCATGGCCATTAGGAGGGAGGCAGCTGCCTTAACCTGCTCCCTAAGGCCCTTAGCCACGTTAAATCTCTCAGCAAGGATAATAAGTGGTATGAAGAGGTATGGAAGAGCTGCCCTAGGCACCATACCTTCTGGGATATCTAGTATTGGCACCTTAAGCTTCCTGCACAAGTAAGCAAGCTTACCACCTGAGGTTATGGCAATTACCATGCATTTCCTCTTTAGTGCCTCTAGGAAGGTAGAAAGCGTTTCCTCCGTGTTGCCTGAGTAGCTTATGGTAAAGACAAGCGCCCCTTCCCTAACGTAGCTAGGCAGGTGATAGCCCCTGCACGTTATAATCGGAACCTCAACTTGATCTACTAGTAGATCGCTAAGCAGATCGCCACCTATGGCTGAGCCACCCATCCCAGATACCACTAACAGGCTTGGCTCTTCATACCTCACTACGCCAGCCTTCGTCTTAATGCTACTTGGTATCCTAAGCCTCTCGGCCCTCCTCATGGCATCTATCATGCTTGATGGCCACCTTAGGTAGAGGTCTATAATCCATGAGCCAGGTGGCTCAAGCCCTGCTTTAGGGCACATAACTACCATCCTCCCCCTACGGCCTGCCTATGCCTCACCCTTGAATAAAAACGAGAACCTCCTCTCTACCTCATCTGGATCTAGCTTCTCATACTTCTCAAGGCTGCCGACATCGTACCAGAAGGCCCTAGTAACGTAGGCCCTTACGTCTAGCCCTAGCTCAATTAAGCGTGGCAGGAAGTGTTTCATTAGGTCTAGCTCCTTCCCCTCCCTAGCTAGCTCCCTTAAGTGCTTAAGCGCCTCCCCCTCAAGGGCTAGTATGCCTATGCCAACTGGTACCTTAAATGCTGGCTTCTCCTCAAACCTAACTATCCTATTGCCATCTAGCTCAGCAATGCTCACGGGCAAGGTGTAGGCCGTGCTAACCGCTAGTGTAGCTACGGCACTCGTGGATCTATGTAGCTTGAGCATCTCGGATAGGTTTATATCCGAGAGGATATCGCCGTAGTAAATCAAGTAGGTGCTATCCTCATCCATCATGCCCTTCCTAAGCGCGTTTAGTATGGCCCCTCCAGTCCCAGGCATGCTTGGGTCATCGTGTAGGTAGGATAGCTCTGCCCCTAAGAAGTCCCCACCCCTAAAGTAGTTCTTTATCTGCTCCCCCTTGTGGCCTATGAGGAGCAGTATCTGCCTTATGCCATGGTAGCCCATAAGCCTGAGCACGTACTCTAGTAACGGCCTCTGCCCCCTCCCTATTGGCACCATTGGCTTTGCTATGTAATAGCTAAGGGGCCTTAGCCTTGAGCCCTTGCCACCACAGAGCACTACGCCTCTAACGGCCTTTGAACCAGCCATGAAAGGCCCCAGGACGCACTATCCACTTGACCTTATAAGCCTTCAGAGCTTGTGCCCGTACTTCCCCCTCAATGGCACGAAGGCAACGCCACCTAAGTCCTGGACCTGGATCTCATCTCCCTTCTTCCTTACCTTCAGGAGCCTCTGGAAGAAGTAGAGGCTCCCAGTGGGGACCAGTAGGATACCACCATCAGCTAGCTGCTCCACCAGTGGCCTCGGTATGTCGGGTGCAGCTGCCGTTACGAGTATTCGGTCATATGGTGCCTCAGATGGGTAGCCTATGGAGCCATCACCATGCAAAACGGTGATCCTATCTGAGAAGCCATTTTCTTCTATGTTCTTCCTGGCCATTAGGGCTAGCTCTGGTACTATTTCTATTGTCCATACGTGGCCCCACTCCCCCCTTGGCGCATCAGAAGGTGCTACGACCTCAGCTACGGTAGCTGCATGCCAGCCTGAGCCTGCCCCGACCTCCAGCACCCTTAGGCCAGCTTTCAGCTCTAGGGCTTCATTCATTATGGCTACCATGTCTCGCCCGACCAGCCCCTAGGCCCTCTTGGCCATAGGGGCTAGGCCGTGTGGCGCAGAAACCGTCTGCCCAAATCCTATTGGTAGTGGCGTGTCGTAGTGGGCATGTGGCTTAAGCCTATCTGGGAGGAACCTATACCTTGGCACCTTCCTGAAGGCCCTTATGATGGCCTCCGACTTAAGTATGCCCTCTGCTACCAACCTTGATACTAGCTCCTGCCACTTCCTCTCATACTCCTGCTCTAGGCTGGGCAAAGGCTCGCTCACCAAGCTGTATTTATCGCCCCTCCCTTTAGGCTTTGGCCATGCCGATGGCCGTTGAGGTCGTGAGGGCGAGGGGCCACCCTAACATAAGGGCAACACACCCAACTACATTTGAGATAACCCGTGAGGCCCACTTAACGCCGAGGGGGGACTGCATAATTGCCGTTAGGGCAGATAAGGCTGCTAGGGACCTGAGCACGGCCTTCAAGCGAGCTGCAAGGAGGGAGGAGGCCCTGATAAGGATAACCATAGAAGTGCCATCCAGGGGCCTAAGGGAGGTCGTCCTCGCTAGAGGCCACCCAGCCCTGCCCCTTGAGCACCCAACCGACATGGTGGTGCGGAGGAGCGGCTTCATCTGCCCAAGGACCATAGCCATTCGGGCGAATAAGGCTGCTAGGGACCTATCTAGAAGCCTCATCAAGGCCCTAAGGGATCCAGGAACAGAGGTAATCGTGCGGTTAGAGGTACTATGATATTATGGCATCTACGGCTACCTGCCACTTGTATGGCCCAATGGGCCTTACCTTCCTAGCTAGGAGCACGGCCTCAACGCTCCTTCCAGCAGCCTCAACGCCAGCCTTGAGGCGCTCAACGGCCTCCTTCTCGGGCTCAGGCGCTCCAGCGAATGTGTAGAAGTGCAGGTGGCCACCGCTTGGCCTTATGGCTAGGCAAGCAGCATCTAGGAACTCATGTGCCCTCTCAGGTAAGTCCATTATGACCCTATCTGCTAGGCCCCTGAGGGCCTTCTGGATGGCCCTCCTCGCATCTGAGAGCACTGGCACCACGGAGCCCCTTAGCTTGTTCGCCCTCACGTTCATGGCTAGGTAGTGGAAGGCAATTGGGTTTGCATCTATGGCGTAGGCTAGCACGCTGGGCTCCCTCTTAGCCATTATTATGGAGAAGGGGCCTACGCCTGCAAACATATCTACAACTAGCTCACCTGGCCTAGCCTGCCCTGCTACCCTAGCGTGCTCGTATGAGAGGCGTGGTGAGAAGTAGGCACGGGCAACGTCAAGCTTGAAGATGCAGCCGTGCTCCCTATGCGTTGTCTCAGTTGGGCCATAGCCAGCTATCGGGACCAGCCTCCTAAGCCTAAATGGGCCTGATACTGGCCCTCCCTTGGCTAGGACGAGCCTAACGTGCTTCTGGAGGGCCATTATGGCAGAGCCAACCTCGTGCCTGTACGGCCAGAGCTCAGGCTGGATCTCCACGATGGCTATATCGCCGATTACATCAAATGACCTAGGTGCCTCCTCAACCAGCCTGGGCGGGAGGGAGCGTGAGAGGAGCTCCTGAAGGGATGGTCGGGCCTCCCTTGGCCTTAGCTCAACCTCAACGATTTCAAAGCAGGAGAGGGAGCCCTTCATGGCCGTGAGCTCACCTGGCCCTGGTCGCCTAGTGAGCGGGAAGAAAACAGAAGCCCCATCCCTTGCTGGCTCAAAGGCTAGGTTTAGCAAGCCCATGCCCTTCAGCAGCTCGTGGGCTACCTCTGCTTCCTCACGCCTAACCTTGAGGCAGAGCACGCCCAAGGCCTACCAGTGCTTCTGCCCTAGCTATGCTTTTAAGGGTGATTTTATGCTAATCACGCTACCTGATGATAGGCGCTTGAACTTAGGCCCAAAGGCAGATTGGAGCCTGCAGAACGCCCTTAGGCCAGTGCAGTGGCAGGCTAGCACCTGCTCAGGGTTTATTCGCTTGAGGGCCTCTACCGTCCTATCTAGCACCTCCTGGCTTGCGCTCTCAAGGTGGAAGCCACCTACTACGGCCAACACGTGCTCCCTGCCAGTTAGCTCCTGGGCGTGTAGGATCGTATTTACCACGCCTGAGTGGGCACAGCCAGTTATGACAATAAGGCCAGCTGGGAGCTCTACCACTAGGCCCTGGTCATCTAGCATGGGGTCCTCAACAAGCCCACCTGGGCCTACGGTGTAGAAGCCTTCAACACGCTCAAAATCCGTTTGGCGCCTTACCTCGCCCGTAGTTAGAATGCCATCTGCTAGCTTAAGGGAGCCCCTGGATACGAGGGGGATAGCCCCCCTCGCCCTAATTGCATCTTCGCTTAAGCCTGGAACGCCAGCTGAGACTAGCTTGCCAGCCCTAAAGGCAAGTTTAGGCTTAAGGGCATCTGGATGTATGATAACTGGCTTGTTCCTTAGCTCAACCTCGCTTAGGAGCTCTAGAAGGCCACCTGCGTGGTCGTAGTGGCCATGGGTTATGAGCACGGCATCCACCTGGCTTAGGTCTAAGCCAAGCCTCCTTGCATTCGCTAGGATAACGTGTGCATCTTGGCCAGCATCGACTAAGACCCTCGTGGCCCCATCAGGGCGCTTAAGCTCAATGAGGGCCGAGAAGCCATGCTGGCCTATGAAGCCCCTCCTCCTAGCGTAATCATCAACCAACACGTATATCTTGGCCTCTGGTAGCTCCCCCTCGCCCAAGGCAGCTTCCCTCTCTATTCGCCTCCCTCACAGAATGCCTCAATCTTCTCAGCTATCTCAAGGAATGCCTTTGCAGCTGGCGTGTCCTTGTGCTTTACTATGAAGGGCTCGCCTGCGTCTGAGGCCTCGCAGATGCGGGGGTCTATTGGGATACGGCCTAGGAATGGGACGCCCATCTTCTTAGCTATCTTCTCACCACCCCCCTCCATGAATATGGGCACGTAGGTCCCGCAGTTCGGGCAGATGAAGCCACTCATGTTCTCTATAATGCCTACGATCGGTATACCGAGCTTGCGGGCAAAAGTAATGGCCTTCTTCACGACCACCTGTGAGACCTCAGATGGTATGGTAACTATTATGGCCCCATCCATATCTGGTAGCAGCTGCATTATGGTTAGTGGCTCATCCCCAGTGCCAGGTGGTAGGTCCACTACGAGGTAGTCTAGCGTCCCCCATACTATATCTGCTAGGAACTGCCTTATGGCCACAGATTTCAGTGGCCCACGCCATATAACAGGCGTTTCCTCATCTGGCAGGAGGAAGTCCATGGATACTACCCTTATGCCAAGTGGGCCAACAACTGGGAAGACACCAGGTGGGCCAGCTACTAGCCTAGAGCCACTTAGGCCAAGCATCTTTGGCACACAGGGGCCATTTATATCGGCATCTAGGATGCCGACCTCATGGCCACGCATGGCTAAGGCAACTGCTAGGTTCACGGCCACGGTCGTCTTGCCAACGCCACCCTTCCCGCTTATCACGGCTAGCTTGTGCTTTACCTTGCCCATCTTGGCCTTAAGCCGTTCAATCTCCTGCTTCAGGCGCTCCATCCTCTCCTCACGAGCTCCCTCGGCCTTAGCCTCATCGCCCAATCTAGGTCCCTGGCTTAGACAGGCCTAACACAATATATGCTTTTCCCATGTGGCTTAGCGGACTAGGCCCGATGGCAGGGGCCTATATGAGGCCCTCTTCCCTTAGCTTGGCTAGGGCCTGGCTACCGCAGGTGGTAGCAAGCGATATGGCCTCAGCTACCTTCCTAACTGCCTCATCTATTAGGCCAGACCTAGCGAGGCTTGAGACCTCAGATAGCATGGCATTTACGTCCCCGAACTCCTGCCTCCTAGTGGCGTTCTGGGCTAGCCTTACCTCCGTCATAACGGCACCTAGGAAGCGCTCAAACATGGACCTAGCACCCTTTAGCTCATCCCCCTCAAGGCCCAGGAGGCCATCTAGCATCTTTGAGGTTATTATGAGGAAGCTCTTAACTCGCTCTGAGAACTGGAATAGCGTTATGGCCTCCCTCATGCCCATCTCGGCCAACTGCTCCACCTACCTCCACTGGCCCCTAAGGTGCATTTAAGGGAAACGCCCATCAGGCTTTTACGGTGCTGAAGGCAGCCGTGAAGGGAGAGCTTGAGCCATGCCTAAGGGGAGGAGGCACCTTAAGAAGGCCAGGGAGAGGCTAGAGCGCATAATAGAGGCCTGCGAGGAAGTAGAGGCAGGAAGGCTTGATCCATTTGCCATCCCAGTTGAGGAGCTCATAGAGGTCGTGAGGGAGCTCTTCCCCCTCTGGGAGGAGCCAGAGGACCTAAGCCTAGATGCAAGGGCGGTTGAGGCCATATCAAGCGTGATAAGGGCCCAGAGCGAGTGGGTTAGGGAACGCTCAACGAGGCTCTACATGGATCCATTCCTAGTGGAGGAGCGCATAAGCGCTATTGAGCCTGAGGCCCTAGCCCTGCTGTTCCTAAGCACTTGGCACCCGATTGTGGAGCTAGAGCAGATGACGCTGCTAAGCCTAGAGCTAGGCATGAAATACTGGTCTGAGCTCCCTAGCAGGGAGAAGGCTGAGGTAGGGCTTGAGGAGCTCCCAGGGGCAGGAATGGCAATTGAGGAAGCCACGCTAGAGGAGGAGCGCATGGAGGAGGAAGTAGAGGCCCTCTGGATGGAGCTTAAGCAGAAGGCCCAAGGTGGCTCCGTTCCCTACTGGGAATTTGTAATGGCGGATACATACTCGGAGACCATTAGGCGTGCGTACCTAACTAGCTTCATGGTAAGCTACGATTACGCCAAGCTAGATGTAGATCCACTTAAGGGGGAACTCGTGCTTAAGCCCAGGAGGAAGCCGAGGAAGAGGCCTAAGGAGAGGGCAACATCGGTTGTCATACCGATCTCCTATGAGGAGTGGGAGAGCCATGCCAGCTAGGCGGGGTAAGGCCTATTATGCTCGCAAGGTGAAGAAGGCAGCCCACATGCTATTCTTCAAGCGCCACTACAGGCCTGGTGCCTGGGGCTGGGAGCTGAAGAAGGCCATAGGGCCAGATTACATAAGGGTCCTTAAGGTGCTAGATGGCCTCCTAAGGCCCCTTGACCTCACCGTCAAGCAGGTGTTTGAGCTCCCAAGCCAAGAGGTAGCTAGGGAGATAACTGCTGTGCCAGAGGTGCCTGAGGGGGCCGAAGGGCCTGGAGAGGCAGGTGGGTCGCCAGATGAGGCCCGATACTACGTGGTGCTGAGGGGCACGCTTGAGCCATCTGAGCTTAAGTACTGTGGCTGGAGGGTAGATGATATAGCTGCCCTAGCCATGTCCATAGGCCTCATATTGGCGAGGGGAGGGAAGGCACCTAGAGCTGATGTTGAGGCCCTGCTCAAGGAGAAGCTACCAGATTGGCGTGTTAGAGCTGGCCTAGAGCGTTTCCTAAAGGCAGGCTACATAGGTGAGGATGAAGGTGGAATGCTCTACCTAGGATGGAGGACGTTAGCTGAGGTTGACCTGAAGGCCCTGCTCAACCTCCTCATGCGCTACGAGGCCAGCTGATCGGCTAGATCGTCCTCTTCTTGGATAGGAACTTCTTGAGGAGCTCTAGGTCCTGCTCCATGATCGGTAGGAGCACCGTGAGGCGCTGCTTCAGCCTAGCTATTAGGGGCAGCATCTTCGGTGGTATTGGCTTATCCTCAACGTAGGCCCTTATCAGCCTCCTAGCCCTCTCGCTAAGCGGTATCCTGAGGATACGTGGCTTACGCCTTTGGGGCACGGCCATGCTTCCACCGACCAGAGGCAGGCCCCTGCGTATATAAGGTAGGTGGCCCTTAGGGCCAAAACGCATAAAAGCCCTTGGGCACCCGTTAGGTTGGGATGATGTGTGGCGACGGCGTTGATGCCCCTGAGGTCTAGTGGCCCTGTGAGGGGGCCGTGAGACCCGACTGACCTCCGCTGACCGCCCCCTTCTGACCCCCTATAGCCCAGAGGGCCTTTGGCCCCAGCCAGGATATCCAGAGGCCAGTGATAGCAGCTGCTATGAACTGGAGAGGGCCGACACCAAGCACGTATGATGCCATTAGGCCGAGGAAGCCAATTATAGTACAGGCTAGTGCCCTTACCACGTTCCCCATGTCCCTTGGGTTCCTCTCGCCAATAGGGCCTGAGATTATAGCACCTGAGAAGGCACCAGCTATTAGGCCACCTATGTACGTTGATGGCCTACCCCACTCCTGGGGCGTGAGGAGGGCAGCTAGGATGCCTATGGCAATTGGCAAGAGCACTAGGTACGCCCTCTCCCTCCCAAGCGAGCCCATCCTCTCGGCCAGCCTTGCCTCAGCAGCCACGGCATAAATGGCCATGATGGCTAGGCCTAGGCCGAGGCCAGCTAGCACATCTGTTGGCCAGTGGACGCCTAGGTAGACACGGCTTAGGGCAGCTAGGATAGCCAGGATGGCACAGGCAACGTAGGCCCTTAAGTCCCTGAGCTCCTTGGCCACGTAGGCTAGGTTAGCAGCAGCCTCGGTTGCGTGCGTGCTGGGCATGGAGGGGCCTGCCTTCGGAGCCCCAAGCAGGTCGGTCCTCTGAAGTTCCTCTGGGGGCCTTGGCCTCATAACCACGTGCTTAATCGCATAGCTTATGTAGAAGCAGCTCACGACCAGCACGGAGAGCCCAACTGCCTGCCTCCTACGGCCTAGGGCAAAGCAGAAGGCTATTAGGAGCAGCCAGGGGAGGTCGGAACCAAGTTCCGTTACCGCCCTGAAGAAGGCATCTAGGGCTGGGTTAGCTAAAGCCTGGAAGGCCCTTATGAAGTCCTCCTCCCAGCTCAAGCTCCCACGGGCTATTATTGGCCGTTGCTTTTATAATACCCTCGCTAAGTGGCCTAAGGGATGCGACATGCCCCTGGAGGAGTTCAACCTACTTGTATCAGCACCTAGGGGGAAGGAGCATGATGCTTGCTCTGAGCTCTGGTTCCTACTGGGCGAGATAGGCGATGAGAGGGCTGAGGTAGATGTTACGCCCGTTAAGGGCCTAATCTGTGCTAAGACGGCCCTAGATCCATTTGAGGTCGTGAGGCGATTTAGGCAGCTGCTAGCCGAGAGGCCAGATGAGTTCAGGCTGATACAGCGTGTCATACCAATAGAGCGTGTAGTCAGGACCGATATAGAGGCCATCGCTAGGGTCGCTCAGGAGCTAGCCCTAGCTAAGATATCGCCTGCTGAGAAGTTCAGGATAACGGTTGAGAAGAGGCATAGCCAGCTAGGCACGATGGACATAATAAGGGCTGCTGCTGAGGGCATAGATAGGCCAGTTGACCTAAAGAACCCAGATAAGATAGTGTTGATAGAGGTAGTAGGGGGCCTAACTGGTGTATCCGTCATAAGGCCAGACGACATCTTAAGCGTCCCCAAGGAGCGCAGGAAGGCAAAAGGTAATTAAAGCCCCTCTGCTTAGAGTTAAGGCCTGGTGGTAATTTGAGCGAAGCCAGTATGCGTGGTAAGTGCCCTAGGTGTGGTGCTGATGCAGCTACCCTTGGCGTGCCTATAATAAAGGTCGGTAAGACCAGGAGCCTTAGGGTTGAGGTCTTCGTATGTGGGAAGTGTGGCTTAGTGTTCTACGAAACCTATGAGGCCAGCTAGTGCAGAGGTAGTGCTATTAAGCCATGCTGTGCTCAGCCCCAAGGTGGTCGCCTTGCCGAGGGGCGAGCCCAGGCCAGAGGGCCTAGATGCCTTCTTCAAGGCCCGCTCCGTAGCCGTGATAGGGGCCTCAAGCAAGCCAGGGAAGATAGGCCATGAGATACTACGCAACCTAGCCCTCTACGAGTACAAGGGCCGTGTCTACCCGATTAACCCAAGGGCAGATGAGATCCTGGGCCTTAAGTGCTACCCAAGCATACTAGATGTGCCCGACCAGGTAGACTTAGCCGTGATAGCAGTTGCCTCAGAGGCTACACCTAAGGTCGTTGAGGAGTGCGGTAAGAAGGGCGTGAGGGCCATCGTAATAGTTTCAGGTGGCTTCAAGGAGCTCGGTGGCCACTTCAGGGATGTGGAGGCAGAGGTCGTTAGGATAGCTAGGCGCTATGGCATGCGTATCATAGGGCCTAACTGCATCGGCGTTTTTGATGGTGAAACACGCATAGATACATTCTTCCAATCTAGGGAGCGTATGCTAAGGCCACCTAAGGGGCCAATTGCCTTCATGACGCAAAGTGGGACGTTTGGCTGCACCATGCTTGAGTGGGTGGCCGAGGCTGGCCTTGGCATAAGTAAGTTCGTTAGCTATGGGAATAGGTGCGATGTAGATGAGGCGGATCTAATTCGCTACTTTGGCCAGGATCCAGAAACACGTGTGATAGCCATTTACCTTGAGGGCCTCTCGGATGGCCGTAAGTTCATGGAGGCTGCCCGTGAGGTCGCCCCAAGGAAGCCAATAGTGGTCCTGAAGGCTGGTCGGACGGAGGCTGGCTCTAGGGCTGCCCTCTCCCACACGGGCTGGCTAGCTGGGCAGGCTGCTATCTACGATGCTGCCTTCAAGCAGTGTGGCGTTATTCAGGCTAGGAACTTTGAGGAGCTCTTTGATATGGCTAAGGCCCTAGCCCTCCAGCCACCAGCCGAGGGGCCAAGGATAGCTATGGTTACTAATGGGGCTGGGCCATGCGTTATGGCAGCAGATGCCATAGTTGAGCGTGGCCTTGAGCTAGCCTCCTACGAGCCCAAGACGGTTGAGCTCCTGAGGGCCGAGCTACCGCCCTTCTGCATACCTGGCAACCCAGTAGATCTAACTGGCTCAGCTACATCAAGGGAGTACGAGGTGGCCATGAGGGCCTTGCTAGAGGACCCAAACGTGGATTTGCTCATGCCATTCTTCGTGTTCCAGGACACGCCCCTGGACGAGCACATCATAGATGTGGTAGCTGAGATGAGGGGCTACGGCAAGCCCATTGTGTGCTGTGCTGCAGGTGGCCCATACACACGTAGGCAGGCTAGGAAGCTTGAGGACCTTGGCGTGCCTGTCTACCCAATACCTGAGCGAGCGGTAGCTGCTGCCTACGCCCTAGTGGCCTATGGGCAGGTAAGGAAACGCTATACGTAGTGAAGCCTTTTAAGCTAGGGCAAGTAAGACCCCTGGGGTGTGCTGGGATGTCCATATCAGAGCAAATTGCAGATAAGCTAAGGGCGCTTGAGGCCCGTATACCTGAGGTTGAAGCTGGCCTCGTAGCTACACCAGATGGCCTTACCATAGCTAGCGCCCTACCACCAGATGCAGATGAGGAGAGGATAGCTGCTATGTGTGCTGCTGCCCTCAGCACAGCCGAGAGGATCTGCAATGAGCTAAACAAGGGTCCTGTTCAAATGAGCTTTGTAAAAGGTGCTGGTGGCTATGTGCTCGTAACGAGTTCAGGTCCAAATGCTATATTGATGGTAATGGCAGCGCCTAAGGCTAAGCTTGGCCTCCTCTTCCTTGAGGTGAGCAGGCTAGCTAAGGAGATAGAGGAATTGGTTAAAGGCCCTTAAGCTAGCATTAACCTAATAGCAAACCTTTTTCCTGAGTAGCCATAGGTGGTATTAGGCTTGTCCAAGGGCGAAGGACCACTTATAATAGCTGACGTAAGGGAGAGCAGGCTTGTCATACTTGAGCTACGTAGGCTTGGAGCTCGTGTTGAGGAGAAGGCCATAAGCCCAGGTGATTACGTGGTTGGTGAGGGCTTCGGGATTGAGCGTAAGTCCTTCTCTGATTTCATTCAATCAATTTTCAAGAAACGCCTCTTTGAGCAAGTAGAACGCCTTAAGGAAGCTTACCCCCGCTGCTGCCTTGTTGTAGAAGGCGATTCACTTAGGATAGCTAGCCTCCCAAATCCATCTATCTTCTGGGGAGCCCTAGCCAGGCTTATAACTGATGCAGAAGTGCCCGTCGCCTTCACGCCAGATGAAGCCCACACGGCCCTCTTCCTATACTCGCTGGCGAAGAAGCTCCAAGAGGCAGGTGAGAAGGTAGTTGCTCGCTATAAGCCAAAGATGATGAGCCTTAGGGAGCGACAGAGGTTCCTAGTTGAGGGCCTGCCAGGGGTTGGGCCAAAGCTAGCTGATAGGCTCCTGAGGACCTTTGGCTCCGTCAGGGCGGTGTTCAACGCCTCAGAGCACATGCTAGCGAAGGTAAAGGGAGTTGGCCCAAAGAGGGCTAGGGAGATCAGGGCTGTAATAGATGCCCCCTACCTTGGCCAGGGGAGCCAGCTTGCCTTCTTCACCCGCACAGAGAAGGAAAAGCAATAGAAGCATGTAGGAGCAGCTAAAGGGGAAGGTGCAATAGCCATTTAGGCTCAATTAACCTTCCCTCAGCCTTAAGAACCGAAAAGCACCATCAACCATGGCTCTCTACCGCCTTTCTAGAGGTTATCCCTCTGGAGAATAACGTTAATAAGGAACCTCCTTCCTCCAGGGGAAGGGGCGAGGGACATGGAGGCGCTCGTGATCCTTAAGACCGAGCCCTCGGAGGTAAGCTTGAAGGCCTTCTTAAAGAAGCAGGGCCTATTACCATACGTGCTGGGTGGCCTTATGCTGGTGTTCGTGAACGGCAAGCTCGTGGAGCCATCTGAGGTTGGCCTCATAACTATCTCCCCAAAGGACGAGGTAATCGTGCTACCACTGGCCCAGGGTGGCTAAGCCAAGTCAGCAAGTAAGCGAGGGGCGCATGCTAGCGAGGTGGGGCAACGTGAAGGCCTTTAGGCCTACCCCTACCCTCGTGTGCGAGGGCTGGGAGATAGAGGTCCTAGATGAGGATTTAGTTAAGCTAACGTACAGGGCATCTGAGCCACCGATAGAGATGCTGTGGTATGCCGACCACGATATAGAGGTCTACGAGCTAGCTAGCTACATAGGGCTGATGAACAAGACGCTTGAGAAGGGCGAGTTTAGTGCTTGCGTAGGGGATGCATTCTACGAGTTAGTGCGTGAGGATGGAGGGTGGAGGCTAAGGGCCAGGGGAGGCTTGAACTTTGAGCTAGCAGGCCTAGATGCACGCCATGCCATGTGCATTACCTTGCTGCTAGCTTATGCTAAGAAGGAGGATCCCTTACGCAGTGATTTCTGTAAGGCCGTAAAGCTAATGGGCCTTATGCCCATTCTAGAGAGCCTTGGTAGAGTTGAGATCAAGCATCCCGATTTTGAGGTAGTGCTGAGCTGGCACGGCAGGAAGGTTCTAATCAAGCCCATAAGGGCAAAGCCGAGGAGCGAGCTCACGACCATAGCCAGCCTAATTGAAGCAAGCATTATTGGTGAAGATGGCCTAGAGGTTGAGGTGCCAGATGAAGACATAGAGGACCTAGAGGAGCTCATGGCTGGGCTACTGCTAGGTGAAGTAGATGAGGACGATATTGACCAGCTAGTCCCGTGCTCGCCCATTAGGAAAATGCTAGCCGAGGTAGTGGTATCCAAGGTGCCCCATGAGTCGCAGGTGAGCATAGAGGAGGACAAGGTCGTGGTGGAGAACTCATACGGCACCTGGGAGATTGACCTCAGCGATGGGGACCTCTACTTAAACAGCGAGCGCATATGCATTAGCCCTGCTAAGCCAGGGCCAGGCATGGTAGTTCTCCCTGGGCTAGGGGCTCTCTACCTAGGTGAGGATAGCCTAGGGGTTGTGGCCTCCCTAATCACGGCCCTAAGGCCAGAGGACGTGAAGGACTCACGTCTAAGGGACCAGATTGAGCGTTATGCTACTAAGGGATAGGCCTAGCCCCCTTAATTGGGACCTTCTTACCAGGGTTCATTATGCCATAGGGGCCCAGCACTGCCTAGTTGGACGGCTAGCTTTACTATCTCCCTCTCAGCCTCCCTCACATCTGGCCTAAATAGGTCCTCCTTGACCACCAGTATGGTCGGGTGTAGGTGCCCATCCCCCAGCGTGGCCGAATATGGCTATTGGCAGGCCGTAGCGCTCAGCTAGATCCCTTATGCGCTCTACTAGCTCTGGCAGCCTTGATGGTGGGACTATGACATCGCCCATCAGCATGCAGCCATGTACCTTCTCAAGGGCCTCGGCTGCTAGGGCACGCTTGGACCACATCTCATCGGCATTGAAGAAGACAGACGGCTCACCACAGCTTATGCCAAGGGCAGATATAGTTGCCTCTAGCTCAGCTAGCTTGAGCTCCATTTCGTTGAAACGCCTATCCTCGTCCTTAGACCAGCACTCAACCTCAAGCATGACAACAGCATCTTCCTCTAGGAAGCCGACCTTGTAGAACTTATTAACGGCCTCCATAGTAAGCCTATCCACGAGTTCTAGGGCCGATATATCTAGGCCAGCCTTGAAGAGGGCATAAAACGGGCCGTCTAGAGCTCCTAAAACCGGCCCCTGAGGTCACTTGGCGCCGTACATAATGCTGTCGGCCAGATCAGCAACATTTTGCCGGTCAAGTCAGCGAAAAAACCTTTATATCCCTAACTACCGTGTGCTTTCTGGGGGTGCTGAGCTTGTGGCAGCATGCTAGAAACCTGAGGGTGGTCACCGTCGTGATTATGGCGTTCATTCTCACCGTAGCGCTCGCCGTCGCCGAGTCTCCTCCTAAGGAGGTCCCCCAGCAAGGCCCTGCTCAGAGCCCTGAGCAAACTGCCTCTGAGGAGCGTGAGTCACCGCAGCCTGGAATGCCTAAGCTACCTAAGGGTTTCACCACGAACCTCACGAGTCCGCCCATGACCGTCGAGGCATGGAACCAGTTCGATGAGGAAGAAGAGGCCGAGATGACAGAGATCAAGAAAGACCTCATCGATACCGGTGAGACTGAATGGGGATTTGGGCACTCTTACGTGAATCTCACGATGGAGGAGGACGGCATGGAGGGCTACTGGGCCATGGACGAGGAGGGCCGTTGGATCTGGGTCTGGGTTTGTGATTACGATTGGAAGTTCATGGCGAAGGCCTCGGCGTATATTAGTGGAAATGGATCGGCCTATGCGTATATAAAGGGCGAAGGGCATACAAAGCCAGAGATCTCCTCGTACGACCCCGGAACCGATGTGCTTCTGGTGGGGAGCTTCTACGTACCAGAGGTGGCCGCGAACGGTACAGTAGAGGTATCACTCAATTATAGGCTTGAGGCCAAGATGAGTGCCTTTCTCGTTTATCATGTCATGTTGTACAAAGCGATGGCATACGCCAGAATAGTGATATTTGTCTATGATATCGACAATGAAGTATGGCTCATAGTGCTAGGTCCCCATTGTGAGGTGTCTGATGAGGGGGTGCTGGCGACTCCGCCCGATGAGCCCGAGCCAGCCTCATATGAAAGGAAGGAGACACGCCCTCAATCTGAATCAGGGATGCTCAGCTTCAGCTATCCGATACAGATTACCAAGGGAGGAAACCTATGGATAGGCGTTGGAGTCCTGCTCATAGCCGAGGCTTACGCAGCGGGCACAGCTCCTGCCACGGAAAGCGGACAGACGTATGCGCATGCCGTTGCCTGGATCGAGGACTTAGTCATACGTGTCACATACGGCAAGCACGCGTTCGAGGAGTGTGAGGCAGGTTACCGGATGCCTGATAACCATACCTCGTGGGTCAGGCCGCAAAGCGAGGCATACCACCATGTGTTCTACTCGCTTGCCTACTCCCGCACATGGGATGCTTTTAGGTTCTCTATAGGCGTCCCCGACTATAACATGACGCTCGTATCGCCAACCCTCAACATGAACCACACGGATGGCGTCATAATTGACTCCTATTACTGTTCCAGCTCCAACTACGTGAGGAGACTCAGGGCGTTCATTAAGGGTCTCAATACAATAAGGACCATCGTGGTCGCTGACCTAATGGCCTGGGACAAGGGCAACGCCACTCTATACATCTACGGCCCGGGTTGGAAAGACGAGGTCCTGCGCGATGAGATGACGGTGACAAGTGGGATAGCACACTATACGCTTGACCAGCCTATCGAATGCCATGTGACGGTCCACGTCGTTGATGAGAATCATCATCCGATCTCGGGGGCTTATGTTGAGGTTTACGATCACTACTCAGACCAGGTAGTTGCGAGCGGCTACACAAGCGACAGTGGTTTGATATACTTCATCCTCCCCCACCAAGGCTACTACCACTTCTACGCATATAGTGGCTCCTCGATGGGCTTTAGGCTCCACGCTGTGCTCCCCAACCTGTTGGTCACCTATCAAGGCCCATTCCCCGCATGGCCTGATTACGGGGACCTCGAGATAGGCATGAAGCGCACCGGCTTCCCCATGGGACCTCCCGAGAATTACGTGCTCATCACCTTGAACACCGAGGCAACGCTTTCCATTGAATCCATAGCTGTGGTGCCGCCGTTCCCGTACTCGCTGAAGTGGATAAACGTGAGCGCCCAAGTCTTTGATGTCAACTGGACTCTTGTGGCCTCTGGCGTCACCCCACTTCACGTCAGCTTGCCCACCGGCACATACCATGTAGTTGTGCCTGAAAACACAACACTAAACGGAGCAGAGCTACGCTTCGTGGCCTGGATATTCGTTGACTCGCCGCCTACCGAGGAGAATGCTACCGTGAACCTATACTGCGATAGGCACATCTATGCAGTGTACGGGCAGGGCTTCCTGTTAGATATCCTCAGCGCCATAGCTAGTAGGGACTTTGGAGATGCGCTCATTATGGTCGTGGAGGGGTCGCCCTCCCTAACGTTGGTGAGGGCCATATGGGGACCGCCCATCCTATCGCACCTGAGCCCCACGGAGGTCGAGGCCATTCCGAGGGTCGTCTGGACCGGGGTGACGCCCAGCACAGCTCTCCTCCCGGGCGGCAATTACATACTCGTGGCCATCGCCGACAAACCAAGCGGGTACCGCCTAGTAGGATGGGAGGGCGTGGACGAGGATCTAGGTTCCATCTCGAACTCGCAGGCAGGCGTTGAGCTCCGTGTGGCCAGGCTAAACCTGACCCAGGACAGAACCGCAAGATGTCTCCATGAACTCGAGAGTGGAGCGCCTCTCCTCATAGTGAGGGCCAAGCTCCTAGATGGCTCAGAGCTGATTGGCGTGTTAGTGAACGTGGCTTACTACGGTAGCTCAAGTCAGGAAACCGTCAAGACGCCCTATAAGCGGAGGATGTGGGGCGCCTGCATCCTGAGCGCTGAGGAGCACATTGGGGCCGATATCGAGTTCCACCACTGGGAGGGCGTTGATGCGTGCAATGGGAGCAACGCCGTGGTGAATGTCGAGCACGGCCGCCTCGTGTGGATAGTTTATGAGCACGTAAGCAGCCCTGAGGGGGCCTCTGAGTTCGTGATAGGCCTAAAGGCTGCCAGCCCACCGCATAGCAGTGACATGGAGCTGGCGATGTCTCCAGTCTGGGCAGCGGGCCGTGATGTTCCCTGATTCTTTTTCCTTTCCGTGGAAGGCGATGAGAACTAGGTCATGCTGAACAGATATCTTGGCTATTTGCATCAGGCTCACCACTCCCGCTCCCGATGCCCATGCCCTAGACGGCCCTACTGGCATCCCTGATATCGCTGAAGGGGAGGATAACGCCAAGCCTAGCTGGTGGGGGCTGGGGCCAGCTTGAATAGGACCTTCGTGAATAGGCCAAGCGTCCCCTCTGAGCCAACGAAAAGGCTCGTGAGGCCATAGGTGGAGACGTGCTTCCGTGTCCTAGAGCCAACCCATATCCTGCCGAGGGCTGGCGTTATGACCTCAAGCCCAATTACCCAATCCCTAGTTGGGCCGTACTTGTAGCTCCTTGGGCCTGAGGCATTCTCAGCTACCATGCCACCTACGGTGCACTGATCTCCAGATGCGGGGTTTGGGGGCAGGAAGAGGCCGTGTTCAGCTAGCTGGGCGTTTAGCTCATCGTACATCATGCCTGGCTCCACGAGTACCTGGTGGTCCTCTGGCCTAACCTCAAGGACCCTGTTCATGGCCGTGAAATCAACTACAACGCAGCCAGGAACTGGCACGGCACCACCGCTTAAGCCAGTTCCAGATCCCCTAGCTACCACGGGGACTTGGAACTCCACGGCAAGCTTAACGAGCTCCTCTACCTCAGAGGCATCCTTTGGCCTTACTACTGCAGAGGGAGGAGCTTCTATTTTTGTTTCATCCGACCAGTAGGATTTAGGTATGTCCTCAACTAGGAGCCTAGAACCAAATATGTCCTCAAGCTCCCTTAGGAACTCTATCCTCGTTTTCAACCACCGAGGGGCTAGCCAGCAGTAGCGATATAGGTATTTCGTGCATCTAGGGCCGTAGGCAGGCACGTAAAGGTTTTAAATCTGTCTACCGCCCTTTAAGCCCCTGGAGCGAGAGGTGCTTGAGAATGGCATTCGCCATGCCTGGGGCATATGATAGGGCCATAACGGTTTTCTCTCCAGAGGGCAGGCTATTCCAGGTTGAGTATGCACAGGAAGCCGTCAACAAGGGGCGAACCATAATCGGCATAAGGTGCAAGGAGGGCGTTGTGCTTGGGGCAGAGGAGGAGCTAGAATCAAAGCTACAGGACCCCTCCTTTGAGTGGAAGCTATACCAGATAGATGAGCACATAGGCACCGCCATAGCTGGCCTAGGCCCAGATGCCCGCATACTCATAGACCAGGCGAGGGTCTACGCCCAGAGCAATAGGCTCCTGTACGATGAGCCAATTGATGTTGAGATAGTTACCAAGCGCATCTGCGATATAAAGCAGCTCTACACGCAGCACGCTGGCGTAAGGCCATTTGGCGTCTCACTGATAATAGGTGGCGTGGATAGGAAGGGGCCAAGGGTCTTCATAACCTTCCCTGGTGGTGCCTACAGGGCCTACAGGGCAGTAGCCATAGGCAAGGGGCGTGATGTAGCTGAGTCCATCCTCATCAAGGAGTACAGGGAGGACATGACGCTTGATGAGGCCATCACCCTGGCCGTTAAGTGCTTGCTCAAGTCCGCTGAGGCCAGGGGGGAGAGCACTAGGATAAGGATAGCCATCATACCAGCTGATACCAAGAAGTTTAAGTTGCTAAGTGATGAGGAAGTAGAGGAGTACGTGAAGAAGGCTAGGTCCTAGCCCCGCTTAGCGTGGTGTGGGAGCATGAGGAAATACACGGTCGTGAGGCTATCTAGGGCTGGGGAGAAGTTCGAGGTAGTGGTGGATCCAGATAAGGCATTTAGGCTCAAGTCTGGTGAGGAGCTACCAATAGATGAGGTAATCGCTATGGATGTAGTGTACACGGATTGGAAGAAGGGGTTTAAGGCATCAAGGGAATCTCTCATAAAGGCCTTTGGCACAGATGACGTAAGGAAGGTAATTGAGGTAATACTGAGGAAGGGGGAGCTGCTCCTAACGGCTGAGCAGAGGAAGAAGCTCATAGAGGAGAAGAAGCGCCGAATAATCGCCTTCATATCAAGGCACTGTATTGACCCAAGGACGAAGCTCCCACACCCACCTGCACGCATAGAGCAAGCCCTTGAGGAGGTCGGCTACCCAATAGATCCATTTAGGGATGCTGAGGAGCAGGCCCGTGAGGTAATAGAGCGCCTAAAGGTCGTCCTGCCGATAAGCATGGAGCTCTTCGTGGTGAAGGCCATCATACCCCCTCAGCACGTTGGGCGCTGCTACGGCGTGGTGAAGAACTACGGCAAGATCCTGAAGGAGGAGTGGGCTACCGATGGCTCATGGAAGGTTGAGCTTGAGATGCCAGCTGGCCTCTACGGGCCGTTTTTAGATAAGATAAATGAGCTAACAAGGGGCTCTGCTATAATAACCTTGGTGGAGGGAGGGAGTTGACGCTCTTCTTCAACAAGCGTGATTTAGTAGTGCCAGGCGACCTCCTGGCAGAAGGAGACTACGAGCTTGGGGAGAACGTCTACCGTATTGGGGATAAGATCTACGCTACTAGGGTTGGCCTCTTTGAGCTTAAGGATAGCAAGGTATCTGTGATAGCCCTTAACTCCTTCTACGTGCCCAAGCCTGGTGATGTGGTCATAGGTGATGTAGTGGATATAGGCGTTGGTAGCTGGGCTGTTGATATAAGGGCGCCTAGGTTGGCCATCCTAAGGGCAGTTGATGCCCTTGGCAAGCCATTTAGGCCAGATAAGCAAGAGCTCTCCCGCTTCCTCACGGTTGGCGATACCATAATAGCTAAGGTGAAGGCCTACGATAGGACTAGGAGCCCACTCCTAACCCTAAGCGAGCCTGGCTTAGGCAAGGTTACGTCTGGTCGTATTGTTAGGATAACCCCATCCAAGGTGCCAAGGCTTATAGGGAGGAAGGGCAGCATGATCAGCATGCTAAAGCGTGAGACGGGGTGCAAGATCGTGATAGGCATGAATGGTGTCGTGCTCGTTAGGTGCAAGAGGCCTGAGGATGAGGAGTTCCTAGTAGAGGCCATAGAGAAGATTGAGCGTGAATCCCACGTAGAAGGGCTAACTGACCGTATAGCCATGATGATAAGGAGGAGGAAGGGCCTTGGAGCTTAAGAAGCCACCGCTAATTGATGATGAGGGCAGGAGGCTAGATGGCCGTGGGCCAGCTGAGCTCAGGCCCCTCCACATAGAGGTAGATGTCCTAGCCAACGCAGATGGCTCTGCCTACGTTGAGCAAGGTAATACGAAGGTGCTAGCTGCCGTCTACGGGCCTAAGGAGGTCCACCCAAGGCACCTTGGCCTCCCAGATAGGGCTGTGCTTAGGTGCCGTTACCACATGGCCCCCTTCTCGGTGAAGCAGAGGAAATCGCCAGCCCCAAGCAGGCGTGAGATTGAACTCTCAAAGGTCATAAGGGAGGCCCTTGAGCCAGCCCTATTCCTCCAGCATTACCCAAGGACGGCCATAGATGTATTCATAG
>Ga0190310_1000053_pt1 | contig 41178 bp, 44 predicted proteins | sample 48700778_MG_FD_165059 | JGI IMG/M metagenome (GOLD analysis project Ga0190310, IMG submission 165059) | Hydrothermal vent sediment bacterial communities from Southern Trench, Guaymas Basin, Mexico - 4870-07-7-8_MG | ecosystem: Environmental > Aquatic > Marine > Hydrothermal vents > Sediment ... | reverse complement strand
TTACCTTCTCTATCTATGGCTACTACTAGTACAACTACACGTGGATGTAATGCCATGTAGAAGTACTCAAGTTCTTCCTTCATACTCATCCTTTATCTCCACTATCCTTGAAACTTATAACTTCTTCTAGCAGAGAATGAGACGATCTTGAAAGAAAATTAACTTCTTATGATCTGATCGTTAATTCTAAATTATCGAGAGGTAATATCATAGCGAGTCATCATGTCGAATCCATTACGTAACCTACTGAATAGACTCCTCTGGAATAGAAATATAGATCCGAAAGACTACATTATAACTTTTAGATCAAGAGGTTCTAGGGGAGATATGGAAAGTCTAAAGGGTAGTTCTATAATAAAGGTTACAAGAGATTTCGTAGTCTTCTTCACTAAAGATGGAGTAAAGTACATACCTATGCATAGGATAATATCCATACGTAATAAGAGAACAGGAGCGTTAGAATATTATAATCCACGTGCTTAAAGCAACCGTACAGTATACCTCTCTCAACTTTTTCCAATCACCATGACCTTTCCATCTTGTCGTGGAAATACGAACTCCATGTTACCATCATTGTCCATATCTACAGCCCTAGAGTGTACTTCACCATTATAGAAGAACTCACCTTTCCTAGTATCTACGAAGGGGATTTCTGCTAAAAGCTCTCCCATAGGATTGAATACGAAGATCTTAAGCTTATGGACAATATCCTTTTTTTGAAATTCCCTGCTAGGGACTATCTGTTCTGCTAGTACAATCTCATATTCTCCATTATTCTTCCAGTCGATAGCATGAACTCTCGTAGGGGCTACTTTACATCCTGGATATAGGTTCTGGTCAATCTTAGTGTGTCTATGCTCACCAAGAGTCCATAGAGTTTTTCCCTTCGAATCTAACATTCTACTCTTACCCTTATAGCCCCAGAGTTCTGCTATAAAGGAAAGCCTACCTGGACCTCTAGGATCTGGAAGGTGGGCTATCCACTGTCCGTGGTCAAAGCATTTGGAAGCATTCCATATTACATTACCTTTAAGATCCATTAGAATACCTTTTTCTACTAGAACTTCTAACCTTCCATTTCCTGTAAAGTCTGCTATAGCTACATCATCAAAGTGTGTATCATCTATAAGATCCCTTACACGCTTTTTTAAGAGGAGCCTGCCAGAGGAATCCACAAGTATTAATTCTCCTTCGGTTTGAGCACTAGCATACCTTATATGATCTACATTTGAAAAGGCTATTATACTCTCGTTGTTTGGAATTTCGGAAATATTAAACTCATGGCCGAAATCCTTCCTGAGACCTTTAATACTCCATAGTAATCTGAACTCATCATCAAAGGCAAATACCCCTCCCCCCGCAGCTGCAACACATATGTTTGTCTTACCTTCTCTCTTGAACACTCCTATTAATGGAATAGCGATACCGTAATCATCGACAGTACTCGTAGGTACTCTAGTTTTTCTTACTATATCGTTATGATCATCAAGGGCTATAACCATACTGCCATCTGGAACAATAAGTTCCTCTTTACCATCTCCATCTAGATCGGAAAAGGTTATTGTAGGCGTTCCCCAACAACCATGGTTTCCCAGTGTGCGTTCAAAGAGTAGAGATCCATCAATTCTGAACACCCTTAGAGTACCCCCATCAGTAGTCAGTACTGCAATCTCCTTTATACCATCTCCATCTATATCCCCGACTTCAAATGAGTAATTGGGATAAAATCCTATGTCTACTAAGGTCTTACAATAATATACCCCTCTACTATCTCTGATGGCTCTAATATCATTACTATAATATTCTACCATCTCTCTTAGTATGGAAGATACTACTAATATATTTATACATTAGAATAAAAATAACCGAGATACTACAATCAGAAGGAGAAGAGCGAAAAGAATATAAAAAGTAACCCTTAGAGAGAAGGGATAGAATAAGGGGTTCAGAAGAGCAAAAATGAGCCATGCTGATGTCATAGTAGTGGGTGCAGGACCTACAGGTCTCTATACTGCTTACAGAGTAGCTAAAGCTGGTTATCGAGTAGTTGTACTAGAAGAGCATAGAGAGGTAGGAGTACCAGTGCACTGTGCTGGATTAGTGGGATATAGATCCCTAAGGGAACTCGATCTTTATTGGGATGATATTATTCTTAATAAAGCACGAGGTGCTAGAATATTTTCACCCTCATGTAAAACCGTATTAGAGGTGAAGAGAAAGAGTATACAAGCATGCGTGTTAGATAGAGAAAGATTCGATAAAAAGATCTATCAAAAAGCACTAAGCGAAGGGGCTGAAGTAGTCCTAGAAAGGAGGGCTGTAGATGCTCTAGTACATGATGACTCAGTAAAGGTATTGTGTAGTGATAGAAAGTATAGTGCTGAAGTATTAGTAGATGCCGAAGGAGGAAGACGTAAAATCGCTAAGAGATTAGGATTCAAAGTACCAAGTAAGGGCATCTTACCAGCAATTCAAGCAGAGTTCAAAGGAGTACACGACATAGAAATGGATGTAGTAGAGATATACCTTGGAAGAAAGTGGGCTAGAGGACTATTCGGTTGGCTTATACCTACGTCGGAGAACTCTGCACGTATTGGATTAGCATCTACTGGTAGCGTAGTACATAGATTTAATCATATGATTCGATTTCATCCAATCTTAAAGAATAGATTGAATAAAGCTAAGATTACTAGGCTTACAACAGGTTTTGTAATTACACATGGTCCTTTAAAAAGAACCTGTAAGAATAGAGTTCTACTAGTTGGCGATGCTGCTGGACATGTCAAGCCTACTACTGGCGGAGGAATTGTATATGGCATCAGAGGAGCATGCGTGGCCTCTAGAGTAATAATCAATACTCTAAGTAGGGGCACTACTGTATGTGTATATGATAAGCTCTGGAGAAGCGAGTTCGGAAGAAAATTGAAGTTCATGCTATTGATAAGAAGAGTTCTGGATTTATTAGATGATAATACACTTGAGAGAATAATGCTAAATCTTAAGGAGTACTATATAGAGAATACGTTAGTAGCGTACGGTGATATGGATGAGCAACATAGGATAATAAAGGGATTTATTAAAAATCCACTAATACTATTTGCTATGTTAAGGACTCTAGTATCCTAGTTCTAACCTCGCTAACTCTAGGTAAACTCGGATAAAGATCCGGCCTTCTCCTAGGTATTAATGCCGTCAAAACTGCTTGAAAACATAGATCTAACCTAGTCATACAGCCGTCCGTAAGATAACCTATAGCACCGATACTATTCCCTATACTCTCAATACCACTTATTCCTATCATCACAGTTTCCAGTTCTTCAACCTCTCCTCTCAATACTTTTTTAACAGCTATTGGAGGGAATTCAAATGCAGCACTCAGACCTAGGCTTACTCTGTCACTTCTATCCACTACAGCAGCGATTTGTTGATTTATAAAACCTGTTATAGTTCCAGGAAATTCGATTAAACCAGCCTCCAATCCAACACTAAACTTCGCATTAGATATTTTTGAAAGCGATTTAGTAGCTCTCTCTAGCGCACCTAAGATCGTCCTTTTTAATCCTATAGGCTGTGGTCCTACACTAGTCTCCACAGGAATAGATACCACTTCTATAGGGGAAAATCCCATTCTCCTGAAGGCTAATTCAACTCCTCTTACCTTAATAGGATTTTTAGTACCCACGACGATTCTCATATTACTCCCCAGTCTACTAGTGCCGAAAATATCATTTCAGATGCAAATGCAGCCAGTATTATAGTCATAAACTTACTTAAAGCTGCTGTCACACTCTTCCCCAGTACTCTAAGCAAGAGTTCTGAAGAGAGGAGCGTGAGAAAAGAGAGTAGAGATGCTATTAAAGCTGCTACGAGCACTATATACCAGGGCATTATTGATGTAAGCATCAATATCATAGCTATGGTACCGGGTCCTACTAGGAGTGGTATTGCTAGTGGAACTACTGCTAATTCTTCTTCAAGGGGCATTCTGCTTCTCAGAATCCCTCTCATCTCATCTATTGCTAAGACCATTAACAGTATTCCACCACCAATTTTGATGGATGGAGGTGTTATGCCGAGTACTTCCAAGATAGTACTACCAGTTATAGACAATATTGAAACTATGGTTACCACAACTCCTGTAGCTAGCTTCAGCATTTTCATTCTCTCTTCAGTGCTCTTCTTAGATGTTAGTGATATGAATATTGGAATCGCTCCCATAGGATCCATAACAGCATATAGTCTAACAGTAAGTACAAACAGCTCGAACAAGTACTCACTCATGATGTCACCGAAAGTAAATTAGAAGGAGATTAATTAATCTATGTGGTAATAGGTTCTGTTAACTTATCGTTAGTACTTCGAAATTTTAAATATTCAAAACATGTAGGTTCTATGATACGTGAAAGGAGTAACTATGATAGACAAAATCATTGAATGGTCTAAAAGGAAATACACTAAAAACAAAAGATAGCCGGACTCGTTATAGCGGGATTAGTCTTCCTTGTAGTAATACCTTTTATTCTTGCCTCAACATCTCCTTTTATCGACACAAAGCTAAATTTACCAAAACTCATTCCAGATCCTTTCAATCTTATTATTGCCTCATTTTTTATCGTATTCGGGCTTTTATTCTCAGTATGGAGTGGTTTTGCTCAGTTTAGGATCGGTAGAGGAACTCCTGTTCCAGTGATACCAACGCAGAAATTGGTAACCACAGGTCCTTATGCACTTTGCAGAAATCCAATGCTCTTGGGATCTGTGGTTTATTACTCGGGCATTAGCTTATGGCTTAATTCCCTGTCTGCTGTGATAATAACTGCATCGTTTTTGCTATGTAGCATAGCATACATAAAACTCATTGAGGAAAAGGAGCTTGAAGCAAGGCTTGGGAAGGAATACGAAGAGTATAAGAGGAAAGTACCATTTCTGATTCCACGTTTGAGAAGATGTGAAATAAAATATAGTAAAGAAAATCTTTGCGAAAAACAATCCTGAACAAGCATAGGAAAAGGGATGTATGGTTTTTGGATGATTATTCTCTAAATCCCTACCAGTTTTGTGATTTCAATTGCATCTATTGCTACATTCGTGGCAGTAAGTATGGAGGAAACATGAAACAAGGCTTGACAGTGAAGATAAATGCTCCAGTATTGCTCGAAAAAGAGCTGCTGAGGAGAGCTAAGAGGAAAGTAGTAATAATACTTAAGTACTATTGTAGTCCTTATAAGTACAATAATAATAGAAAATAATACTCTAACACACGGTTGAAGAATGCCACCTGGAAGTGTGAAGATCATATCCTTTGATCTAGATGGTACTCTAGTCTATAGAGACCATGTAGATTACTTTTGGCTGGAGTTAATACCACTACTGTATGCTCAGAGACATGGAGTGGATCTTGATCATGCTCGAGCTATAGTACTATCAGAGTACGATAGAATAGGTGAAGACGATATAAGATGGTATCTACCAGAATACTGGTTGAGAAGATTTGACTTAAAAGTAAGTGTGAAAGATGCACTAAGGTCAGTAAGACCACTGATAAGATTTAAACCAGGAGTCTTTGAGGTATTACCTGAGGTTAGTAAAGACTACAAGCTGATTATAGTCTCAAATGCAAGCATTGAATTTATTCAATTAGTACTCGAGAACATGGGTGAACTTAGGTATATATTCTCTAGAGTGTATTCTTGTGTGTCAAACTTCTGCATACCCAGGAAAAATGAAATTTTCTTTAGGCTAATATGTCAAAATATGGGAATAGCACCTTCAGAAGTCCTGCACCTAGGGGACAATCCTTTATACGATTTAGAAATACCCCGAAAGGTTGGTATTAGAGCTTATCTCTTAAGTGAAGGTAAACAAACACAAGGAGAATTTGTACTGTGCAACCTACATGAATTACCTGACATCCTCTCTAGACTTTCTTCTACTTAGCTATGGATCCTAGTTCCTACCCTACTAAAGGAAATCGGGTATTTTCACTAATAGAAAATCGGGTATGATACCGTACACTTTCATCATTATTACTACTATCAGTAGAAGTAATGTTAATAATGCTGTAAGCCAATCGGTAGGTTTCATTCTCAATTCCTTAAAATATGTTCTTTTTACTCTAGGATCAAATGCTCTCGCTTCAAGAGCCTCTGCTATACTAAGGCTCCTCTTTATCTCAAATATGAACAGTGTTATAAGTATAGGCAGTAGTTTTTTCGTCCTCTCTATGAAATTACCAGTATCTATTTCAAGCCCACGACTCCTATGTGCATCGTATATTATCTGAAGGTCTCTAGCGAGTGTTGGAACGAAGCGTAAGGCCATAGTAAACATTAATACGTATTCATAAGGTATTTTTAATTTTAAAAGCGCATCAGCAAAGTCATCAGGAGATGTTGTTAGAAAGAATAGTGAGAATGAAGATACTACATTAATAAAACGGAGAACCATGACAACTGAGTAGTTAAGTCTATTCTCGCTTACAGAGAAGAAGTAATTTAGTACTAGGATCATTAGTATTAGCAGTACCATTCCCTTCATAGAGTATAACCACTCTCTTAAGGATCTCCCTAGACATATTATTGCTAGATTGACCACTAGTATCAATAGTAGTGGTATGGGCTCATAAAATACGAGAGAAAGGGTCATCATCGCTATAGTTATTAAAGCCTTACACCTGGGGTCCAGTCTATGGACTGGAGTATCCTTTACTTTAAACTTAAATCCTTCAAATACCTTTATCATTCTTCTAATTGATCTCTCAGAGGGGTGTATAAAAGGATTTAGGGAGAGTCCTTATCCTACTCCACATTTCTTCGATTCATTCTAAGTATGAACTTAAGTATAGCTCTTGCACATAGTCTAGCCACTCTTATAGGCTCTGGAACTCTACCAAACCTCGTAAACCTATTTAATAAGGTTGTGACCTCTCTTTCCCTTAATCCGTACCAGCGTACGAAAACTCTGTACCCTGTTTTGAGCACCATTTCTCTTCTATCTCCTAATCTCCTGTAGATTTCTATTCTCTTATTCGCTTCCGGAAGTCTTCTGAGGTTCTCTTCAATTCCTTCCGATCTCCTATAGGTCACGCATATGATAGGTATTTTGAGATGATGGTATACTTTTTCAAGATCTATAATATTGTATAATGCTATTATAGCTCCTCCTATCATAATCAGGTTTATATCACTCCTGTCTAGGTTTTCATATATTCTTATGACCCCATCTGTTGCATCAAGTCCCCCTAGGGATATTTTCGTAAAGGTGATACCATCTACTATGAGATCTCCTCTCATCACAACACCAGCTAATATCGATACACCTTCACTTCTCACAAAGCTCTCAGCTATGCCAAGACATCTTATTGCCCGTTTAGATATGAAGGACATTTGAAATCTTCCCTCTGACTAATATTTTATTGAACTTAGTTTTAAATTCAACTTAAGTTCCTTGTTCTTCCCTGCTGTAATATCCATATGATCTGTCTAACTTCTAACACATAAAGATTATATAGGGGTTAAGGCATTTAAACCCAGTTACAGGTGAGTGTATGACCAAGATAAGTGATCTTAGGGATGGTATGCGTAAGGTGAATGTAGAGGCAACGATAGTAGACAAGGGGAGGGTCCGTGAAGTTATGACCTATCGGGGGCCAGCTCGTGTCGCTAATTTTACTATAGAAGATGACTCTGGAACTATTACTCTCACTCTATGGAATGATGATATAGATAGGGTTGATGTAGGCGATAGGGTTAGAATCGAAAATGGATACGTTACCTCATTCAGAGGGAAGCTACAGTTAAATGTGGGTAGATATGGAAGACTTATTGTTCAGGAGTAAAGCCCACTCCTCTTATCCTACTTAGTACGGATTTAACTATTTCTAACTCCTTTGATTTGAAGTATTGTTTAACTAATCTGAGTATATCTTCAAACCCTCCCTCCATGGATATATCCAGTGTTAGCTCTCTCTCAGGGGGGACATAGCGTTCTCTAGCTATTATAGATGCTTTCTTCAATTCCTTACATGCCTTTTCCAGAAGCTTAATATCTCCTCTCCCCTCTCTTTCTCTAGTCTTTATCGCTTGTACTAGTATTCTTTCAGCTTCCATCATATATTTAATAGGAGTTAAACCTCCATAGCTAGTATACCATTCTTTCTCAGCAGCCTCAGAGGTTCCAGTAAAACTCATGTCTGAGGCTCTAACCAGCTTAGATAAGGCTGGAGAGAAGGGGGCTACCACTACGTTTCCCACTTTTATAAAACCTCTCTGTGTATAGTACTCGGGGTCTATAGTGGACACCATTATCCACCAATCTTCTTTCCCCTCTTCTACCTCTTCTATGTACTCTACGAAGAGACCATCCATAGATACTATACCTAATGCTTCTAATCTATGGAGTATGCGTTCAATAGTAGTAATATCTCTATCTAATGCAAAGGCTATATCGTACATGTGTATTAATCTATGCTTAGCTATCATACAAATGGCCTTATACCTATCGAATTCCTCAGACATTTTCTCACCAGAGGCTAAAAGTAGTGTAGACTTATAAATATAGGCATGGATTTAAAGTAACCTGGGATTAGCATGAAGGTATGGGAGAAAGTACTCATGATATACACGCTAGCTCTTCTCGGTGCTCATTCGAAACCCATTAGTGTAACTACCGGAGAAATAGGTAAAAGACTAGGGCTAACACCTCAAAGTATCTCTAGGAAATTAATAGAGTTGGAAAACGAAGGATTAATTAAACGCTTTCCCTCAGGTAGATGTAAGTTAGTAGTGGTGACTAGAGAGGGGTATGAACTACTCTTACATTTTCATAAAATACTTAGTGACTTGTTAGAGAAGAGGACCGAGGGACTAGTACTAAGAGGAAGAGTCTTCACGGGACTTGGGGAAGGACGTAAGTATCTATCAATAGAAGAGTATAGAAAGCAATTTATAGAGAAGTTAAACATAGATCCTTATCCAGGAACTCTTAACTTAAGACTTGATGAGGAGAGTAGTAAAATGAAGAGGATTCTAGAGATACTGCCTGGGATAATTATAAAGGGCTTCAGAAAAAGGAGTATAGAGTATGGAGGTGCTAAAGCCTTTAAGGCTACTATAAATAATGAAGTACCGGGTGCAGTACTATTAATTGATAGAACTCACTACGGGCGTGAAGTACTGGAAGTGATATCAGAATACTATCTTAGAGAGATATTAAAATTAAAAGATGGTGATTTAGTAACGGTTAAAGTATTTTATAGCTGGTGAATACCTTGTCCAACTTAAACTATAGGGATAGAATAAAAAGACTCAAAGAAAGGATGAATCTGGATAATATAGATGTAGCTGTGATAACTAGGAGTGGTGATGTACTTTACTTAACGGGGTTTGAAGGAGGGACACTAGTAGTTCCTATCTCCGACGAACCTATACTCATAGTACCGAGATTAGAGTACTACAGGGCTCTAGAACTTACTAAAGTAGAAGTATTAGCTTACTCAGACGTAAAGTCTCCTACAGTAGAAGATGAAAAAGTACTTTTCAAGAAATTTGATGAAATACTAAAGGATATCATTAGTGAATACCTTAAAAGAGGAGCACTTGCACTATCAAAAACCATATCCAAAAGACTGTACGATGTGCTAACGGGCTCACTAACTAGTGAGAGAGTGAAGGACATTGATGGGTACCTTAGCGAGATGAGAGCTATAAAGAGTGAAATTGAACTAGATATGATACGAAAAGCAGCATCGATATGTGAAGAAGCTCTCTCTAAAACCATACCAATGCTAGAAGAGGGTGTTCAGGATCACGACATTCTGGCAGAGATAACCTATGCTATAAGGAAAAGAGGTGGACAGCTGGCATTCGAGCCTATAATAGCCTTTGGAGAATATAGTGCATATCCCCATGCTCATCCTACTAGAGGTAGGAGATTAAAAATTGGAGATCTCGTGGTCATCGATATTGGCGCTAGGTATAATTACTACTGTTCAGATGAGACTAGAACTCTCCTCTATCGTAGTATGAATAGAGAGAAAAGGAGGCTGATAGAAGCAGTACTTAGATCACATGATGAAGCACTAGATCTAGTAGAGGATGGAGTTAGGGTCGCTGAGGTGGACAGGAAGGCTAGAGAAGTACTGAAGAAAGAGGGGTTATTGAAATTCTTTAATCATAGTCTAGGTCATGGTGTTGGTCTAGAGGTTCACGAGTATCCTAGGATATCTATGGCGGACGAAAATACAGTTCTAAAAGAGAACATGGTAATCACCATAGAGCCTGGAGTTTATATTAAAGGTGTAGGAGGAGTGAGAATAGAAGATCTGATATTAGTGAAGAAGAGAGGGTTCGAATACATTACGAAAATGGATAGAATCCTATGAATCCTTACCATTATTAAATTGAAATACTAGGTTGTTAAGCTACCTCTAATCTGATGATATTGACGTGTAGAAACATTTAGAAGATATTTAAAGGCATAATATAAGGGGTTCTATGGAAGAGGCTGAGAGAAGATCTCTAAGGAAGAAGGCAGTAGAAGAAGGAATGTTTTACGATAATTTCGAGGAAAAGTCGCCATACTGGGATTGGAGAGTAGATAATTATGCTGGATTTGAACTTGAAAAGGGTGTACTTAGGATGTTCATGGGACCAACTGAAGCATTATATTACTCCAACGCTGAAATATCCGATGGGTTCTTTGATGACCTACCCTGGAGCTTCAAAACTCTAGAGGTTAAGGCAAGATTAGAAGGAGATCACTACGGAAGTGCAGGTTGGGGTTTCTGGAACCACAGTATGATACTAGACTACTGCATACCAATATGGTTCATATATCTGAGAAGTAGAGGAACTTATCCTCTTCAAGGATTCTTTGTTCAAGTAGGTACAAAAGTGCAACCTATAGTTCTCTTCGAAAAACCAAGAGCCTTTACACTAGCTTATATGCTATCTAAAATATCTCCTAAGCTCATAGGGATAGATATTCTATCAACAAGACCAAAGATGCCAGGTTTGAAGCTTAGAGAGTGGCATGTATATAAGGTGGAGTGGAGAGAGGATAGAGTGAAATTTTACATAGACCAGGTCGAAATAGCAGAGATACCATATGAAAGGTATACTCCTCCTAAGGCTAGAGCCGATGTATGGATAGATAATGCTGTCTTTGAAATAAGAAGGAATGATCCTGGAAGAGTCTATAGGCATGTGACACAAGAAAATAGAAAAAGGAGCTATCTTGATCTAGACTACCTGAAGATATATTAATCCTTCCTTAAATAGAATTTTTGCACTTTTTCTTGTAAACAAAATTGAGATCTCTATAGTAATCCTACACTTTTTAGAGCACTATGAGAATCAATAAAATGTGATGAGTAGAGTACTTGAGATCGATATTTTCTTCATAACCTCATACTTGATATTGATATGAACTTACCAATATCAATAACCATAACAGATTTAACCTATACAGTAAACTAGGAACAGAACTATGGAACATGAATTTCTATGTAGAGGGGCTAGAGTAAGGATTTGTGATGGTAGAATAGAGGTACTTACTAAGCCAGCTGTTTGCTATTGTCCATATGTCGAGTCTGTCTATGGGATAAAGAGTATAGATAAGCATGCTGTAGAGCGTATAATGAGGCTTAAAATGGAGAAGTATGGTCTCTGTAGCCCTCATAGATGTTTTGAGAGTAAAGTAGTAGTCCCATTTGGAAGCTCAGAGATTATTAGTACCTGTATGAGAAGAGGGTTGTTGGACTGTGCAGTAACGGTATGTGAAGGTGCTGGAACAGTGATCTCTTGGAACTCAGATCTAGTACAAGGCATAGGAGCTAGACTTACTGGTATACTGAAGACATCACCTATCAAAGAGATTGTAGACTACATAAAGAGCAACGGAGGTGAAATTTTAAATCCAGAGAGAGCTTTAGTAGATCAACCTCTTGGTGTTAGGAGAGCTATATCTATGGGATTTAAGAGAATAGCTGTAACCGTGATAGGATGTAATGCTAAAGATATAACTGAGATTAGGAATATACAACAGAGGTACAAGAAGGTCGAAATCGCCATATTCTCGACCTGTAACACTCTTATTAAGGAGGAAGATCTAGTACACTTAGAGAAAGCAGATGTAGTATGTTCTAGTGCATCCAGACTGATAAGAGAACGAATAGGACCTAAAGCCATACTCCAGTTAGGTGTATCTATACCAGTATTCATACTCACAGAATTGGGGAGAAGACTAGCATTTACCTACTTGATGAATACCGATATAAAGCTTGTAATCTTCAGGACTAAAATGCCATACATAGTAAAAGATAGACAACCTAAGCTAGCTAAAGATCACTGAACCCCCCTGAATGAGATTAAGACTATGTTGATGTCCTCTACTATAAGATACCATGTATTAGAAATAGATTTTTGATACCTAAGATTAAAAGTACAGGTGGTAGATATTGCCCGATTTCTTTGCCCATTGTTTGATTGGCATGATAACACCTCTTACTTGGAAGAGAAGGAGAGGTAGAGACTTCCTAGTAGCAATCATTCTATCCACATTTCCAGATATCGATGTCTTCTTCCCTTCACTACATAGAGGCCTCCTCCACTCTTTCATTATATTAATCCCCTTAATCGTAATTATAGATCTGGTCTCTAAAAAACACGGATATAGAGTATACCAAAGATTATCCTTATCAATACTTCCCCTAATCCACATAATTATGGATCTAAGCACGGGAGGTATTCCAGTAAAGATTTTATTCCCTCTCATAGACCACGGCTATCAGTTTAGCTGGCTTCTGGATTCTATCATAATCAACTTACTTCGATTAAGTCCCTATTCCTATTTTATAGAAGCTATTAGAGTAGATTTAGTACTGTTGTTAGTAGTACTATTTCTAATAATAACTAATAGTCTAACTTGTAAACATATTCTCGATTAAAAACTGAGAGGGCTATTAGGTATTAATATAGAGTAAAATGTTACCATAAAGGGAGTAAAATGGTCTTTGTAATGGGAGTTGATATAGGGACAACTGGTGTAAAAGCGACAGTAATTGATGAAAATGGACACATACGCTCGACATGGTACCATGAGTATAAACTGTACCACAGAGAACCCCATCTCTCGGAACTAAACCCAGAAGAAGTTTGGACTGCTATAAAGGAGACTATAAGATGCTGTATTAAAAGGGCTTCTATAGAGCCTAAGGAAATAGAAGCTATCAGTACAGCAGTCCTAGGAGAGGCCTTCGTACCAGTAGATCGAGAAGGAAAACCTCTCTATTGGAGCATGACGACATTTGATGCTAGAGCTGTTAGACAGGTCGAAGAGTGGATGGAGCTCATATCTCCAGAGGAGATGTTCAGGATAACAGGACAACCTCTCTCTCCTAAAATTCCAATATATACATTACATAAAATATTATGGATTAGAGAAAACAAACCAGAGATATACTCCAGAACGTGGAAGTTCCTGTGTTGGGAGGAATACTTTAACTACAAGCTTACTAGCGAGTGTGTGACAGATTACACTATAGCCAGTAGAACTATGCTATTAGATATAAGGAGTAAAAAATGGTCTCGCATTATTCTAGAGCTAGCTGATCTGAGCGAAGATCTACTACCAGAAGTAGCCCCCTCAGGAACCCTCATAGGAGAAGTGAGTGAAAAGGGAGCTCGTGAAGTAGGTTTAAACAGGGGAACTCTAGTAGTTACAGGAGGTCACGATCAACCTCTAGGAGCATTGGGTTCTGGATTACTGGAAGAAGGAGTATTAATGGATGCTACTGGAACTGTAGAATGCTATGGTGTAGTGGAAGATGAGTTGGTCCTTAAAGATGAGATGAGGAAACAGGGCTATGCTCTTCACCCTTATACCCTTAAGAATAAGTATTTCCTATTTGGTTTTACTCCCACAGGTGGTGCAGCTCTCAGATGGTATAGAGATAATTTTGCACTTGAGGAAAAGCGTATTGCTGAAACTAAAGGAAAAAGCGTTTATGATATTATGGTAGAAGAGGCTAGTACAGTGCCCCCGGGAGCTCTAGGACTCTTCTTCTACCCTTACCTAGAGGGTAGTGGTACTCCGGAGTGGAATAGAGATGTAAGAGGATGTTTTATAGGACTCACGCTGGCTCATGGAAAGAAGGAGATGATAAAGTCCATACTGGAGAGTTTGGCATTTGAGCTAAGAGCAAATATAGAGGTCATGAAAGGCTATGGTATCAGAATAGATGAAGTTAGAGCTATAGGAGGAGGAGCTAAATCTCCATACTGGCTACAGTTAAAGGCTGATGTTACAGGGTTAAGGATAACTGTGCCGAGTACTAGGATGGAGACAACATCTGTGGGTGCAGGGATACTTGCCTTCTTAGGTATAGGAATGTACAGTAGCGCTAGAGAAGCTGTTAACTCTATGTGTAGGATTGTTGAAACATACGAACCTCGAGAGGGGCTCAGTAAACAGTATGAGAATATCTACAAGAAGTATCTACAAATAGCTAGAATAGTGAGAAAGATAGCGTTTTAAACATGCCCACTCACGTACTTCTCAGTTTTGAGATTATAACCGTAAACTTGCCTCAGAGGATTTGAGAATGAGGAAAATAGTGATCATGCTTTATGAGCATATCCTATGACCTCTCTAATGCTCTTGAATCCTTCTTCCTTTAGGTACTCCTCCATTCCTCTTAGTATTTCTCTGAATACCTCTATACCCTTTAGTGCTATAGCCGTCCCAACGCCTATTGCAGTTGCCCCAGCCAGTATGAGTTCTATGGCATCCTTCCAATCCATGACACCACCTATACCTATTATCGGTATGGATACTGTTCTGTATAGATCATATACTACTCTAACGGCTATGGGATGGATAGCTGGACCACTTAATCCACCATATACATTAGAGAGGACAGGTCTCTTCGCGTAGACATCTATGACTACAGCCCTAATAGTATTAATAGCGGAGATAGCATCAGCACCACTCTTCTCTATAGCTTTGGCTATTTCAACAAGTCTATCCGAGAGCCCTATCTTGACTAAAACAGGAATATTTAGGGTAGACTTAACAGAGTTGACAATCTTACTCACGTATTGAGGATCCTGTCCTATCTCTAATCCTCTCTTAGCCACATGTGGACAGCTTAGGTTAAGCTCTACAGCACTAGCTCCGTGTTCCTCTGCAAGTTGTGCAAGTTCGCAGAAATCTCTCTCATCTGAACCTGCTATACTCACTATTACGGGTCTATCCAAACCTCTTAGAGATCTGAGAAGCTCCACCATACCCTCTATACCTGGATTAGGCAGTCCCATTGCATTTACTAACCCGGACTTGGTATAGGCTATTACTGGAGTTGCATATCCTTCTCTAGGTTCTTTAGTGAAACTCTTGGTAATTACCCCTCCTACGTTTCCCTCTCTGAATAGTCTCAGTATAAGTCCCGCCGTGTTCCCCAGGATACCCGAGGCTAGTAGTAATGGGTTTGAGAATTTTATACTAGCCACCTCTACAGTGAGGTCTACAGTACTCACAATGATAGACCTTCATAGATGCTAATAGTTTTTTCTATAATCGTAGAAACCCCCTCTTGATCTAAGACTCCTCTTATCGGGGATGGAGATAGCGGAATGATAGCACATCTCTATCCTCAGGGTAGAATGGATGTGGGTAAGAGCTTAGAAGAGTATTAAACACTCAAGAGATTTCACCTAGAAGAAGGAATCCCATCAGAGTAGGAGTGTCAAGGAGCATCTATTAGCACTAATAACTAACTCTTTAGCTAACTAGTATTGCTTATAAAAAAGAATAATTTATAGTGATTATTATGGCTTTGGTGCCCAGTTAGAATAGCTCCTCCTAAAGCTATCATCCTCGCTCTCTACCCTCACTCCGTAGCCTGGAGTCCATGTTCCAGCTGTTATTACGAGCTTAGCCTGAGGAGCTGGCTCTCTCGTGACTCCTAGTTCTACTCCAACAGAAGCTCCCGTAGCATCTATCTCGAAGCCTATACTAACACTCCAGAGGAAGTTATAACCTCCTGTAAGGGGCTTTTCAGTAGTGCTATCTTGTTCCACCCAGTAGTAGTTATCATAACCTGGAAGTTGACCACTCCAACTACCCATACACACAGTATCATGACCATAGGGATCCGAGGTCGTATCAGCAGCGTATATTTTCTCTGCCATTATGGGAGGGGCCACCCAGTAAGTACAGTATATGTACCTATATCTGAGCTCTACTTTCCATGCATACTTACCAGTCTTTAGAGAAGTGTATATATTAGTCTCAAGTGTAACAGTAGTGTACCCAGCATCCATCCAGCCACTTGTATTTTGGCCAGTTTGATAGTCCCAGTACCTCTCCTTAGACTGCACTCTTACCTTGCTACCAATAGGCCATTCTGTACTCTCCCATACTTGATCCCACGTTCTATACTCTACGGTTTTAGTCCAGTGGTCTTCAGTCTCTGAGTACCCAGGCTCTGGCGGTGGGGTTTGTCCATTACTTACAGTCATTATACCTCCACATTTTCCAATTTTGTTTCCAGTGCCCTTTATCCTAGGTACTTCTCTAAGTCTAATCACCACTGATACAGAGTCTTTAGGCCATTTCAACCAAGTAGGGTCTACTGAGAAAGTCCATGTTCCAAACTTGATCTTCCCTGGATCTTCATCTGTATGGGCTATTATCCATAGGTTTACTGAGGCATAATAATCCTTTCCATCTATAGTAGCTACATACTTCCTAGGTAACTCTAGTTCTATATGAGCTATTCCATGTACCGCTAATGCCTCCTCTAACTTTACTGGCCCTTTCTCGGTAAGGTGAATTACCACTACGGTAGCATATTGTACTGGTCTTCCTTTTATGTCCTCCAGGTGCACGCAGAGGTCTACGATCTGCTTATTAGGATCTGCTAATCGTGAGGCTATCGAATAAGTGGATACTACTATAATCGCTAGAACGAAGGTCGTTAAAATTATCCTTCCTATACTTCTCATGTTCTCACGATTACTATTAGTAGTTCATCCTTATTTTTTTCTATGAAATGATAACAATGATACAGGTCTACTAGAAATTTCTGCTATAAGGAGACTAGTTTTACAAAAATTAAGAGGACTTGCTCTTTCATATGAATTAACATGTATTTGGGAAATGAACGATTAGATGAAATTACTTGATTATCATTTCTAATGCACTTGGTAACTTAAGAGGATATGTTTATCTTAGTTTGTCATATGGACTGGACTGAGAATCTCGAACTACCGGATTAAATAGATTCGCATAAGCTATGGTGAAGATATGGTAATGTTTAAATTAATAACCCTCCCCCTCCTATAGGATGACCATGAAGATTAACTTAAAGCCCGTATTCGTATCATTTGAAGAGGCCTTCTTCAGAAGATTACCAACTCTCGATGAGGTAAAAAGAAGAGCCGAGAAAATACTCAAAGAATTCCAAGCTAACATCAGTGAAGATGTAGTAGTATTAGAGCCTTTTATCTTAACTAGTCCTGAGGGGATCGAGGACTTAAAAAAGGAGTTAACGAGGGATGTAGATGCGGTGATAGTTTGGAGAGTAGGTGGAATGGCACATAGGTTAATAGCATCAGTAGGTCTCCTTGGAGTCCCATTTATCATGCTAGGCTCTGGGGTTTTAAATCACGATATTGTAGCCTACTTGAGACATAGAGGAAGTGAGGCCTATGCACCATTTGACTATAGAGATCTCAACAAATTGATTAGATATCTTAAGGTAAGAAAAGCTATAAGGAGTTCTCGAATTCTCATAGTTTCCTCTATGGAACTTCCATCGTTCTCCGCTATTAGTAGCGCTTACGACCTAGATAAAATGAAGACTAAGTTTGGAATCGAAAGTACGTTAGTACCTAGTGAACAATTATTTAATGTATATAAAACCATAGGATCAAGCGATGAAGTGAGGAGTCTTGCAGGTAAACTTATGGATGGTGCTTTAAGTGTTAAAGTGGATAGAACTGATGTCGAAAGAGCAGTTCAACTATATATTGCAATAAAACGGATGATGAAAAGGTATAGAGCAAATACTGTTACTATCAACTGTGCAGAACCCATATTCTTTAAATATAAAGTAACTCCATGCCTAGCTTTCTCATTACTTAAAGATGAAGGAGTGCCTGCTTCATGTGAAGCTGACTTAAGTGCATTATTAGCCATGATGATATTAATGTGGTTAACCGATAAGCCTACGTTCATGGGTAACCTATGGTTACATGATGAGGAGAGAAACCTAGTTAGATTCTCTCATGATGTTCCTCCACTCAAAGTTAAGGGATTTAAAGAGGAGAAATTGCCCTATGAAATTTTTGATTTTCACGATCAGAAATATGGGGCCTCTTTTTACGTTCATGTAGAGTTAAATAAACCAGTTACATTCGCTAGAGTTCATGCTAGTTTAAACAAGATGCTGGTATCCACAGGAACCGTAGTTGAATCTTATGAGGGAATAGCCTGTAGACAAACTCTTGAAATAAGAGTAAAGAATGCTAGAAGGCTTATGAAGAGAGTTGCTAACTATGGTCATCACTTTTCATTGGTCTATGGTGATTATTCTTCAGATTTAGAGGAATTATGTGAGATCTTAGGCCTGTCTCCTGAAATAGTTTAATCGAATGAAATAACCGACTGAAGTTTTTCACTCCTTAAGTAACTACCTAGATCGACTTGCTATTTTAATTAATCCGACTAGTAGGTCTCAGAGACAACAGACTACACTACTGGTCGACAACAATTATAGCTACAATACTCTTTCAGGATAGATTATAAAAAGAACATAGAGAAAAATCTCACTGATTTGAAGAAGGAAGTGATGGAGGAGGCTTATAAGTTTTTATATTCATGCCATATCCCCAGCGTGTAGTTATATCACCGTTCTCATAAACCATAACCCCTCTAACAAAGGTAGCATATACTTTTCCTCTAATTTTCCAGTTCTCAAAGGGTGAGTGCTTAGCTCTACTTAGGAAGTTCTGAGGGTCTACTCTCCATTCTCTTTTCAAATCCACTACCGCTAGGTTAGCGTAGTATCCCTTGGCTATTTTCCCTGTGATATTACTCAATCCTAGTAATCTGGCAGGTCTCATAGAGTACAACTCTACTACTCTATCTAGCCCTATTACGTCTCTAGCTACTAGTGTTAACATTAGTGGTAGTGCTGTCTCAAGTCCAGGAAATCCCGGTCTTTCAAGTTCTAATTTCTCCTCTAGAGTATGCGGAGCGTGATCCGTACTGAGTATGTCTATTTTACCATCTATGAGGTATTTTAGTAGTTCTCTTCTGCAACTCTCAGCTCTCAGTGGAGGGTTTACCCTATAGTATCTTGAACTCCTATATTTTTCGGAAAGTAGAACATAATGGGGACATGTATCCACAGTTACCTCAGGTATCTTTACCCTTATCATATCTATGCTTTGGGGCAGTGTTACATGAGTTATATGCGATTTCAAGTTCATCTTACTAGTTAGCTTTAGTACTTGAGTTACTGCTCTGAGCTCTGAGATTGGAGTATGTTCTTTTCCTTTATAGCTAGGGTCTTCTGCATGGAATATTGTAAGGATCTTCCTTTGACTGTTATATTCGAACACCTTTGAAAGACATTCTTTACGAAGGTCCTCTGGATACACCTTCATACCCACTGCTACTTCCTCATATCCTTGTAATTCGTCAGCTCTCTCTGGAACGCCATAGTAGAGTCCATAGTCTACAATAGCCCTTGTGGATGCTAACCAGTCTCTCAGCTTTAGTATCTCGAGGTTATTCACATTAGGTAGGGTGTTAGGCATGTCAACTACTATCGTAACTCCACCGGCGGCAGCTGCTGCAGTCCCTGTATAGAAATCCTCCTTGTAGGATAGCCTAAAGTCCCTCATATGTACATGAACGTCTATCATTCCAGGTAAGATTACAAGCCCCTTTTCGTGAAAGTCAAACACTTTGTCGGCCACATAACGTGGTATACTCTTACCTATCTCTACAATACGCTGTCCTTCTATCAGAATTTGTACCCTTTCAAGTAGTCCACTTATGTAGGCTAGCCCTTCTATGAGGACAATCTCGTCCATTGCTTATCTACGGAACTGCTTTAGTATATCCTCCTTCGTTGTGTACCTTTCACAGTAGGTGCATTGGAGGAGTAGGGGATCTCGCGATACTACTCTAAACTTAGGTCTAGCACTTTCTCTAGGTTGATTAGTTATGCAATTTGGATTTGAACACCTCACTATACCTTCGATAGTATCTGGTAGCTTCACTCTCTCCTTGTGTACTACCTCATAGTTCCTGATGATGTTTATCGTAGCTGTTGGGGCTATCAGAGCTATAATACTAACCTCTTCTGAGGCCAGCTCTCTCCCCTCTATTTTGACTATATCTTTCCTACCCAATTTTCTGCTCTCTACATTCATAACTACGGCTACTCGAAATCCTTCATCTCCTCTTATCCCTAGAATCCTTAATACGTTGAGAGCATTTCCTGCTGGGATATGATCAATTACCGTACCATGCTTAATTTTTCTTACTATTAGTTCTCTACTCATTCAATCACCCAGTATTAATTTTAGTAATGCCATTCTTACAGGAATGCCATATCTAGCTTGCTTGAAGTAGTATGCATGTCTAGTACTATCCACTTCTGGTGCGATTTCATCAACTCTAGGCAGAGGGTGTAGTATCATGAGGTCTTCTTTAGCCTCTTCTAGCAGTTTTGTAGTTATGCGATAAGTCCCCTTTACCCTTTCGTACTCAGCTGGATCTGGGAATCTCTCCCGTTGAATTCTAGTAACATAGAGTACATCTAATTCGCTGATTACTTCTTCTATATTCTGAACCTCTGTAACATTCACATTGGATCTACTTAAGATCCTCTTAATCTCACTTTTAATCCTCAGCTCTGGAGGGGATATTAGGTAAAGTTTTCGTGGTCTATACTTCATAATACCTAGGATAAAGGAAGTAGCTGCTCTGCCATACTTAAGATCACCAAGTACCCCTACGGTGAGTCCTTGAGGATTCCCTCTCTCCCTCCATATAGTATATAAATCCACCATAGCCTGTGTGGGATGTCTGTGGGCACCATCTCCAGCATTTATAACAGGAACCTCTGCTATTTCAGCAGCGTAGGTCGCAGCACCTTCCAAGCTGTGTCTGATCACAATAGCATTAGAGTACGAATCCAGCATTCTAATAGTATCACCTAGATTTTCACCTTTAGCTATAGAAGTCCTATGTACATCTGACAGCACTAGGGTACTACCTCCTAACCTATGGACAGCTGTTTGGAAACTGAACATAGTTCTGGTACTTGGCTCGAAAAAGGCTAGTGCTATTATGTTTCCTCTTAACGTCTCTAGAAAATCCTTCGAATATTTTTCCATTTTCATAGCTTCATTAAATAATAGTTCTAGTTCCTCTGTGTTGAAATCTGAAATTGTGAGAATATCCCTATTTTTAAACCCTTTCATACCTCTTCCCCCGACTTACGATCTACCTTAGCAGTATGTATGTAATTCAATATTATATGATAGGTTTCCTCATTTATCAAATTAAGAGAACGTAGTGTTTTCAGTAGTACACTTACTCTTAGTACTGATAGTAACTTAACATTCATACTACTTAATAATTCGTAAGCTCCCTGCTCTCTATCTATGAAGACTACAGCATAGTCAACTCTTGCGCTTAGATTCTTAAGGATGGAGACTGCTCTAGCTATACTACTTCCCGTGGTTACGACATCATCGACTATGATGCACCTATCTCCAGGATTTATTGTCCCCTCTACTATTTTCTTAGTACCATGTTCTTTAGTCCCTTTTCTCACGTATGCAAAGGGTCTTCCCATAGTATAGGATAGTACAGACGCTATGGGTATACCTCCAGTCTCTATACCGACAATGATATCAAATTCCTTTTCTATAGATTTTAAGACCTCTAATAGAGATTTCACTATGAGCTTGAAAAGAGGGGGATTGGAGTATGCTCTTCTAAGATCTATATAGTATGGGCTCTCCATACCCGAACTAAGTCTAAACCTACCTATCAATATTATATTATTCTTATAAAGCCGATCTACTAAGTCCTCTACAGGGTACACAGTCATCACTTAAATCCTTAGATAATAATAGATGAAATATATAATATGCTATATACTATCATACTCTATCTTCTCTACATATTTTCTATATTATTACCGTACTCTGAATTTTAAGACATCCCCCTTATCGGGAGTGAATACTGTGATCCCAGGGATCTCATCTTCTATCATTCTCCTAAATCTCTCCATCTGTTCTTTCTTTCCATGTGTAGTAATAACTATCTTAGGCCTGAGGTCTACTGCCATTCTTAATGCATCTTCAGGACTAGCTGTTGGCGAGGGATATCCTGTGGGTAGTATGGCTATATCAGCTGAGTACTTGGATAAATCTACATATCCTGAATCTCCACCATGAAATATCTTCATTCCTTCGATCTCAAGTAGGTATAGGTTTATTGGGCCTACATGTCTTCCAGCTATAGTGGTTATGGATATATTTCTTATTTTGATAGTGGTATCTGGATATGCTCGTAGAAGACTACTTGAGGGTATGTAGAGTGAGAGATCCTTATGTACTTTTTCTTCCGCCACTATTATAGGGGCTAGTGTCTCGAAAACCCTCATAGCAGTCTCTAGATGATAATGATCATAGTGTTCATGCGTGTACAGTAGTACATCTAACCTTTTTAGCCTATTTATAACCTCACTTTTAAGCAGGTTTGCAATATCGAATGCTATTGTAAAGTCTATACTTTTTAGAAGTATTCCGGAGAATCCTAAATAGAGTGCTAATACCTCTCCAGCTTCTGGAGTTTCAGTTAGGAAATCCTCTACCGTAGGGCTACTCAAGAGAACACCCTTTCTACTATAGATTTCTAAGTATTTATAGTTTAAGTTTTAGGGAGGAATTCTTACTACTCTTAACACTTACTCTTAAATATTAGCAAAACTAAATAGCTTAAGGGTATGTCAGGACTACTACTCTATCTATCGACCATGATCTTCGATCTGATCTCCGGATGTATAACAGTATTGGTAAGCTACTATGCACTTAAGGCTTATAGAATTTCAGAGAAGAAAGCATTCCTTCTGATCTCGATAGGATTTTTAATGCTGACCTCAGGATTCATAAGTCATGCATTAGTACTCATATCTATTCTTTTCTTACGACCCGCAAGAATATTTATAGCATTAGTATCCACCTACTCCAGCATGATATCATCTATATCAGAAGTTATAGCTTACATCTTCATAGCAGTAAGTTACTCTATGGAATTAAAGAGAAGTAAGAAAATGATGAGCATACTACCATTACTACTACAGATCAAAATACATATGTTCACTAGCATTCTAAGTATACTACTTCTACTCTATATAGTATTTCAACTCATCCTGATACACTTTAGCGAGAAAAGGGGATCTCTATTACTACCTATAGGTTTCACTCTTATGCTCTTCGCTCATATAATTAATTTAATAGCTCTTCTCTCATTGGTAGAGGAATTCTACATAGCATCTCGATGTACGTACTTCATAGGATCACTAGTGATACTCTACATATTATCTAAGGTGATCTCATATCATGAGGAAAAGTAGAAGATCTAAGATAAGGATTATGGTAGATATAATGAGAGTTTTGCAGATGAGTAGTGGTGCTAAAATAACACAGATAATGTGTGAAGCCAATATGCCATATGATAGGCTACTAAAGTACCTAGAAGAATTAAAAAGCAGAGGATTAATAGTTGAGAGGAAGATTGAGGATCATACCTTATACTACTTGACCAAGAAGGGATTTGACTTTCTATCAGAATTTAAGAAGATAGAACGTTTTGCTGAAGCCTTTGGTATTGAATTATAGTAATCCTCCTAGATAGGCATACTGATCTCCTGCCTTGGTTGTTCTGTTAACCTGTACCTCACGAGTTCGTTAAAGTCAAATATCGTTATCGGTACTGCAAATCTTATGCCAGAGGGGGGAGATACTAGGAGAGCTTCTCCTCTATCTAAGGTCTTGATCTCCTGTTCGGCCTCATCTAGATAAGGACTATACTGGATGATCTTTTGATAATCGGGTTTTGTAGGTAGCGATAGTATTATCTTGGTTAAAGATTGTCTTATAACGGGTTCTATGAGCTCTCCAGGCATCTGAGTTATGTATAGACCTCCTATTTTATACTTCCTACCACGTTTACTTATTATGGAGAATATATTCTCCCTAAAATCACTCCCACCAACTGGGTTCCTTGAGAGGTATTTATGAGCTTCTTCTACCATTATGAGTACATAAGGAAGCCTGCTCCACTCCTTAGGTATACTCTTTTTCATCTCTTCGTATATACTAAAGATCCTTCTAGCTACTACAGTCGCTAGGAGCTTTTCCTCTCCCTCAGTAGCATGGGGAGTATCAAAGATTACTACTCTCCCTCTACCGACTGAACCTACTATCGTCTGAAGAAGATGAGTATCTAGAGGTTCTGGTTTAAATATATCACCATCTCCCAGCATATACTTTAACTTCCTCTTAGCTGTGTTTATAGTATTGATATGAATCATCTTCCTCAGAACCCTCCATACTAGTGAAGAGGGAGATTCTAGTAGGAAATTTAACCAATCATCTCTTTTCACTTTCCATGTTAACCATAATAGTTCCTCCTGTGGAGCTGTGAAATCTCCTGTAAGTATGAAATCAAGTGGGTGTAATTGAGAATATGATATTTCTAGAGGATGCATTAGTATACTTCTTTCTATGACATCACCCTCGAAATTGAGAGTCACAGTATACCTACCAGGCTCATCTACTGAGGAGGTTACGTAAAGTAGTCTTACCTCAGACTCCGGTACGTGAGCTAATCCGTACTGATCAGGAGGAGAGCCCTTAAAATATTCACTCTCCGAGTCGAAAAGTACTAGACTATACTTTGGTTCAGGATTCGTTAGAACAGAGAAGGCTAAGACCTTACCGAGATTACTCTTACCAGCTCCTGTTACACCGCATACGAGTATATGATGTGGAAATGCAGCATCGCCCTTTATAGTAATCCTTACATCGGTAGCTCTATGTCCTGATCTTACAGTACCCAATACGATATCTCCATCATCTAGGTTTAATTGCTGTAAGTCTACCTTATCCAGTTCCTCAACTTCAGTAAATAAAGCTGGTACTGAGGTAGGTCCATGTACAGTTCCATCTTCCTCCACTTGACAGAGTATAATGGCCAGTGCGGTATCATACAACCTTAGTGATTTATCGTAGAGTATAACGTCTTCACCATGTTCTCTCCTATGACTTAATCTGGATATCTCCGCGGGAGTAAGTAAGGATTCGGGTTTAAAGTCAAAGACTCTTAATATGAACTTTTTATCTCCATCTATGATCTTGAGGAGTTGCCCTCTATCAATCCTGACACCCTCCACTATTCTGAACTTTAGTGTTAATCCTTCAACCCATACTACTACTCCCACTCTCATACTACACACCCCATAAGTATCTCTCTCTGAATGAGGAGGATCTAGTAGTCACTATAAACTTCTCTAGTATGCCTTCCTCTTTCAGTTCATCTAGAAATCTCAAGGCTATCCACTTTAATTCATCATCACTTATTCTAGACTCATCGTGTACCCCCTTTAGGGGATAAGGATATCCAGGAATACCGTGATCTTGCATGAATGCTAACTCTCCAAGTACTATTTCAATATCCCTAGTGAGGAGAGCTCTTCTAGAGATATCTACTCTAAACACTTCCTCGGAGTCTTCACCTAACTTAGATACTACTATGTCACCTATGTACCATGGAGGCAGTGTAGAGTGCCTGAATATAGGATAGTAGTACCATGATACTCCTTTCAATCTCTTTGTGGCTAAATATGCGAGGTATCCTATGAGGCTTTCCCCCGTATTTAGCTTAAGTCTAGATGATTTACATATACCCACGAGAATAGCTCTTCTCAAATTCACAAGTTTGTCCAGTTTTTCGAATCTCTCCCTAGTAGCTCTTCTGAGTGCAGGAACTGCCATTAAAGCTCTATCCAAAAGGATGTAGTCCCCTTTTCCTACTAGATTAACTCTCTTGAGAACTTCTTGTAGCTCTATCTCTAAAAGCCATTCAGCAGCTTCAGATCTATTCAAGACTATAGCAATAGCGTATCTCTTTCCTCCAATCCTCTTATTGAACCCCCTCCATAGTCCCCAGGCTATCTTAGATACTACTATTTTATAAGGACCGCAGTTGTACAGTACTTTTATAGATGCATCTACTGCTAGGACTCTTTTAGCATGCGGAATGGGATCTAAACTTTTAAACCTACTATACGAGATGTAGTAACCTCTTAGAATTCTAGAACCTATCCTTAATATAGGATAAGGCGATAGTATAACCTTTCCATTTAGTGTAAGCTCCATAGACCTAGGAGCGTTGTACATTCTCTTAAGCTCTTTAATTACATTTGTAATCCCATCTATCCTCAGTTTCTCTGTCATCCTAGTACATGGAGCGTATACTTTCACCATACTCTCACTCTCTCTACTTACGAACGAATAGCTAAAAAGGACACTATGGTATTTCAAACTCTACTACAATATCCCTACTTTGTGAAAGACCAATATGCCAGTTATTGTATCTATATTATGATATTAAAGATGGTCGAATTGATGATCATGATATCATAAAATAGATACAATACATCAAGTAATGTTACTGTTAGAAAGATATATATTTTAGTAACACATAGATAATTACAGTATCAAATATAGCGTACTGTTGAGCTACCATGGTAATCACCATAAACTACGTAGGCTTCCATCCAACACTTATACTAGATGGACTTAGGCATATTATGAAGACTAAGGGTATAGAGAGGATATACATATTATATGATAGGAAAGATGACAGCTATGGTAGAGTGTCGAGAAGGAATGCTAATAAACTAAAAGAGATGTTAGCCTTCTTTGAGCCGAGATTAGTACCAGTTAACCCACTATCCCAAGAGAATATTTTCTCTACTATATACGCTATTGTAAGGAACGAGATCCAGGAGAATAAGTGCGAGGTACTCATAGATGTAACTGATATGCCCCCTATAGCCGTTGCCTCTACAACCATGGTAGCCTTAATGTTTCCTAGGGCGTACCTATACTATGTTCCAGCGGAGAGCAGAGGAGATTTCATACCTCCACCTGATACTCCCGCCTTTGAAGATTGGGTTGAAGAAAAGGATAATGTAAGGGGACGTGAGCCGAAAGGAATAGAGTTACCTGGTCACATGGCCAGACTCGATCTTTTCAGAGGAGAAGATAGAGAGGTCTCCGTAATGATCCTAAAGGTACTCTACGATAGAGGGGGAAAGGCTAAATCACTTTCCCAACTCATAATATGGTGTAATGAAGATCCTAAACTACCTGCTGTAAAAAACAAGTTCTCCAGAGTGGTGAGCTCATTAGAGAAGAGAGGGTTAATAGTAAAATATAGAGGGGGTAGGGAGAGAATGGTAGAGCTTACTAACCTAGGGAGAATGGTGATAAGAGCAATGCTACAGAGTAGAGAGATCAGGATGGAAATGTTTAGACCCATCACATCTACTCCATTTCCCTCGTTAAAGTAGAGATTAAAATAACTTTACAGTTTTAGTAATATACTTTAACTATCACTACCAACATGACTGCTTTTAATTATTATATATTTCTACTTTTCGTGAAAAGATAGATAAAAGCTTAAAGCTCAAGCTTCATATACTCTAACCACGCTTTTATGAGATGAATTCTATTCTCACACATACGAAGGTCTTCACTTCCTGCAACCTCGAGTATGAGGGGTTTATCATATCCTATACTCTTTAAAGCCTCTAATACGGACTTCCAGTCTATACATCCCATGCCGGGTGGCCAATGACGATCAGATCTTCCATCATTATCATGAACATGAGTAGCTATGATTATACTTCCTAGTTCTCTGATCATACTATTTATATCAAAACCATGTAGAAATGCATGGCCCATATCGAGACATACACCTACAATTTCAGGTTCTGTATATTTATTCAGGTAGATTAAATCAGTAACTGTTGCTCCAAATGTCTTCTGAAGCGGATTCTCTACAGCTATCTTAATGCCTAGGTCATTAGCCACCCTAGCAAGTCTTCTTATATAGTCTAAATTTCTCTTAACAAGCTTTTCAAAGGTCTCAATACTAGAGCGATTTAACGAAAACTTTGACATAGCAACATGAATAACGTAAACCTCACAGTTCAACATACTTGCGTATTCTAACCACTTTGTCATCTTCTTCAATGCGCACTTTCTCAAGCTCTCATCTTCTGCCCCTAATTGATATTCTTCATTACCATAAGGAGCATGTATCTGAATGGGCTTTAGATCATATGAGGTTGAAATATCTATAAGTCTTTTTAATTGTTTCTCTGGCTCTTTAGTGGTCTTAAAGTGCTCGTAGGCGTATTCTATATAATTGAAACCGTGACTCTTTATCTTCTCTAGAATCTCCTCGATACTAAGTGCTGGATGATAGATCCAGGTATCTATACCTACCTTAAGTATAGACCTCACCTCGCTAATCTGCTGATAATACATCTTAAAAGTATATCCTATATCTTGTAAATGTATACCTAATTCTCTTTAAGGATGGAGTTTGCTTGAATGTTAAGTGATATAAGAGTAGTGTTAGAAGGAGGATCAAATTACTGGGAGGAATTTATTTTATAGATCAAAGCCTATTAACATAGTTCCTATGTCCCTTCCACCTTTTACCCTAAACTTCTTTTTTAGATAGTTATCGGTAGGCGGAGATGTAGGTGCTACTACTAAGTTACGCGTTGCGGGTATCTTAAGCTTCACGTTCAGCGGTAAGAATATTACCTCAGGAATGCCCCTCCTCAGAGCTGTTCTGAGTCTATCTGGAATTAATTTGAGACCGTTCTCATCGATTATTCCTATAATGTGTTCGCCTAATTTAATTACTGCATATGGACCTTTAGGCCATTCGAATTCCGGTGTCGTGAATATCACTACTACATATTCTCTTTTTAGGCTTTCCTCAACACCTAGATTTCTCGGTCTTCCTATTCCCTTAATTATATTCTTAGTGTATCTTCTCTCAATTCTACTGATTGTCTCCCTATCTGATCTATCCAGTAGCCTTACTTCCAGAACTCCTCTTATATTCTTTAGTGCTTCCATGATAAGTTGTTCTCTTACCACTATGTGGTCACCTAAACTCGACCTTATATACTTTTCAATTGGTGTCATTTGAGATCATCTAAAGATTCAATTCTAACTTAGTACTACAATCCTCTTATCATCTTCAATATTTTGACAACATCATGTGCTAATTTTTCCTGTCGTCTCCACTCACCCTTAACTACACCTTTGCCCGTCATGTGCTCTAGAAATTTCTTGAGCTTAGGATGTACTCTTCCTGGAGGACTGTTCTCGAAGGGAGTGCCGGGTAGTGGTATAAAAGTATGTCCTCTTATAATAGCCCCCATACCTATGAAGTCCTTTATTGTCTTTATAGTCATATCTACATCCTCCTCACTTTCGGTAGGTAATCCAAAGAGGAAATCCAGATAGGGTGTAAATCCGTACTCCAATACCATCTCTACAGCTCTATAGCAATCCTCTACCGTATGCTCTCTACCTATGTACTTCAGTAACCTATCACTACCACTCTGAACCCCTATCACTATCCTCTTATTTGAAACATACTTTGAAATTACATCCATGACATCTCGGGTTACGAAATCTGGTCTAACCTCACTTGGAAAGGATCCAAGAAATATTCTAACATCGTCTATTTCTTTAAGAGATTTAAGTAATCTCTCTAAAGCCTTGGGAGATGGTGATCTACCATCCCTAGATCCATAGCCAAATCCATTCGGAGCTATAAATCTCAGGTTTCTGATACCTATTTTGGCATAGTGCTTAGCATACTTCACTATGTAGTCTATACTCCTATGTCTTATAATCCATGAAAAGAGCGCGGGTACTTGACAGTATTTACATCTATAAGTACAACCCCTACTAATCTCTATAGGTGGGTATAATCTAAATCTATCAAAGCAAGGAGGGTACTTTTCGAGATCTACAGGCTCCGCTTTTGGTCTTACTACTACTTTACCCCTATTCTTAAAGGCTATACCATTTAGATCTTCTATGGATCTTTCATGAATTAATCTCTCTAATAGTTCTGGAAGGACATTTTCACCCTCACCTATCACAACATAGTCAAATCCCATTTTGATAGCTCCTAAAGGATCCCCAGAGGGATATGGTCCACCAGATATCATCACTAAATCGTATCTCTTCTTTAAATGATGTAATTCTCTTATCTCCTCGTATAAAGCTGGAAGTTGGGTAACCATTAATGAATAAAGTACTATGCTCTTACCACTCTGTCTCATAATAGTATTAACAGGATTACTCGAGAGCGTTATATTATATGAAAAATCTCTTCCTTCTAGAGCCCCTAGTAAGTAGGCTATACTATTTCTATTCTCTTTTGTAAACTTGAAGACTATATTAAATTCCATTTACTACCCTCAGTTATGATGCTTTTGCTATATACCTTAATATTTAAAAATAGGGTAATTAAATATCCCTTGAGATCCCTATGCCTGTTGAGATATTCGATGAGAATAGGCTACTAGAACTAGCTAAGGTAGCTATGAGATGTAAGGTAGTTAAATACCCTGACATAGTTAAGATAAAAGTGAAGACTAAAAGGAAGCTATATACCATGAAAGTAGAACCCGAGAAGGGTAAGGAGTTAATAGAGAAGTTAAAAGGAGTATGTAAAGAAACGACTGAAATTGAGGTGGGTAAATAACCTATTTGATACTGGGTTTGATCATTAGTGTTACAATTTTGTGGGGTCCTACCTCTAATTTAACTGATCTGTTTTCTGTTCTTAACCTATTTATAGGTTCTTCATTTAAGTTCGCTAGCCATACCTCTTTAAAGTCAAAGTTTATGAAGATCTCGGCATTGGTAGTCTCTCCTAGTATATTATAGAATCTCAATACAATATTTTCATTATCTTCGGACTTCTTGAGGGCTGTGACTATCAGGTTGTCAGGTTTAACTCTGATAAACTCCATTTCCTCAGGTAAGGATCCCTTACTCCTCTGGAAGGGTACATAGAATAGGGGTATTGCAAATTCTCTAGCTAGTTTGTAGGCTTTAAACTCACTCCAAGTGCTATGATGTGGTATTATAGAGTATTCAAATCTCATTTTACGTATACATTGAGCTCCAGGTGTGGGTATGTGAGGACCTGCATGTCCCTTTCTCGTCAGCAAATCATCTCTAGAGAGCCATCCCACAGCCCTGAATAGTGTAAGATATATTGTGGCTCCAGGCTCTCTTCTCACTTCATACTCTGGTAATCCTCTATTAGCTATCATTAGAGCATATTTCCCATCTGTTATTTCTACCCAGTGAAGTTGTGGATGAGTAGTTGGTGGTCGTTCTACCCAATTTACCCCTTTGCTGATAGGCTCTATTGGCCTTTCTACTACATAGAAGTGTGAGTCTGCATATGAAACCTCTGTCATAAGAGGCGTTGGAAATTTAACTCTAAATCTATGATCTCTGGCCTTGTTATCGACTTCAACACTAACATCTATTCTTCTAACACCTGGATAGAGACTTACCTCTACTTTTATAGGCATATCTACTAATTCCTTGCTTCTTCTCTGCCCTTCCAACGCTCGTGGAATCTCCATATTGATATGGGCTGTTAACAGGACTCTACTGAGTTCTAATCTAGATTTAACATCAGCTTTAAACTCTGAACTCTCTACTACCATGTCCTCCTCTTTAGGAGGTGAATAATTGTACTCATCACCAGCATCTCCCTCATCTATAAATACGTTTAAATCCTTTAGCACAAATCCTGTAGTCTTATCCAGTACAGTAAGCGCCCCTCCTTTCTCAGGATCAGCGTATACTCTAAAGTACTCGTTCTCTATCCAATTCTCTCCCGCTTTTAATGAACTACTAGGTTTGCTCTTTTTCTCTACTAGGTTCAGTACTTTATATCCTATAGGGGGCACATTCTTTACCGTAAAAACAACATCGATTCCTCCTCCCATGGTATCTATTTCTCTTACTATATGTACGGGATACTCTTCGCCTTCTGGATCTACTAAGACGTAATCTCCCTTGGGAATAGGTAGTACAGCTCTTATGTAATCTGTCCTTTTCCAGTTCAATGGATTAAAGACTAATAATCTAAGTACTCCATCTTCGTTAGGCCTTATTTTCCTACATATTTCTTGAGCGAATTCATAGGCTATATTACTACCTATCCCTATAACTCTATAGAACCTCACCTCATTTTCTAAATGTACTTGATCAATACCACATCCGTAGATGCTATCATGGGCATGATTACGTAGTAGCTCTTTCCAGGCCTTCAGTAGTTCTCTGGAAGGATACTTAGATCCTAATATGTAAGAGAGAGTGGATATTGGTTCAGCGTAATTTTCCAGTATAACTTGACTTCTGTAGTTTAATTGCTTTAAGTATATTCTATTTGAGAGAACTCCTACTAGTAATGGATATCTTTTCGCACCTCTAAGCTCACCCCTAAACACCTTTAGCTTCTCTTTAACTTCTCTTAAGGATTTTACATATTCTTCGAGTGTACCATGATATAGGAATAATTCTCGGTCATGTGAATTTACAAATTCTATTATAGAGGGTATGTCTCCTTGGGGAGGTTGATGATCGCATCCATTCATTAATAATACTAAACCAGTTACAGATCTCGAACTTATTAGATCTACCATTTCTTTAATCCTCTTATATGCTTTTTCCATGTCGTGCTTAGGCTCTGTGTAGTATATGTCTAGAAATACGGTATTCCATCCATCTGGACTACGCCATAATTTTCCTCGATATGGATTCTCTACGCCTAGCATATTCGCATTACAGTACCCTCTCATAAGATAGCACGAAAGCACTCTACTACCATCTGGAGCTTCATATATGAACTCTATCTCCATGCCATCAAATTCATCTCCTACTCCTCTCATGAAGATGAAATTATCGATACCAAATCCCCTCAGAATCTGTGGCAATTGACTCGTATGTCCAAAGGTATCAGGAAGATATCCTACTTTCATAACTTTACCATAGGATTTGGCTATTCTATGTCCTATCAGTAGATTCCTTACTAGACTTTCTGGACTTACTATAGATTCATCGGACTGCGTGTACCAGGGTCCTATTAGAAGTCTTCCTTCAGTTACAAGCTTTCTCACCAATTCCTCTTTTTCAGGCCTCAACTCAAGGTAGTCCTCTATAGCAGAAGTTTGTCCGTCCAAGGTGAAGTATTTGAATTTAGGATTTCTTAGTAGTAGATCTATCACTTTATCTATTACTCTTAAGAGGCGTAATCTATATTCTTGAAAGGTTAGGTACCACTCTCTATCCCAGTGGGTGTGAGATACTACTATGCATTTTATTCTTCTCATCAAGCACTAATAGTACTACTCCTTATATACTCTTATGGGAAATGTGAGTATAGCTTCATCTAGAGTATACCATGAGTTTTAGGATGCTTTCTAATCTCTAATGATTCTAAACCCATGAGTCTCGTAAGAAGATCTATTTTTCTCTTTCCCAAGAACCACTATTATGGTCTTTCCTCAGAGTAGAAGAGATATTGTGCAGTCTCTTTCCCTTAATATATCAGAAATTTTCCTGAGTCTTAAGGAATAAATATTATATCTGAGCCTCTACCCGCAGAGGCATATAGTAGATATCGCCTCAGCTATTTCTGTGAGTTTACACGGCTTTTCCTTACCTAACAATATTTAGATATCATTTAGATCTACATAGCACTTCTACTTTATCTACATATCCAACTATTACGATATCCGCTAGTTCCACAAAGAGTCCATGCTCTATTATTCCTGGAATGCTCTTGAGTAGTAGATCTAACTTCTTAACGTTCTCTATTGGACCAGTGTACAGATCTAGAATCACACCACCTACATCAGACATTACTGGACCACACCTTCCTTTGGCAGCCATTCTATACTCCACTTTATAACCCAAGTCTTTCAAATATCTGACCACCATGTTTGTTGCTCTAGGTAGTACGTCTAGGGGTACCGGAGCTCTTTCACCTAACTTTCTTACAATTTTTCTACTATCTACTATAAATACCCTCTTTTTCGAGTAGAACGTAAGCATCTTCTCAGTGGTTAATGCTGCTCCACCACCTTTAATCATGTTGAGTTCGGGATCTACTTCATCAGCTCCATCGATATATACATCAATAGTACTCACGTTCATGGGATCTAGTACTCTAAATCCCAGTTCTGTGAGTTTAAGTACTGTATCAAAAGATGAGGCTATGTAGAGCTTCTCTTTAAACTCTTCTAGTTTTGATATTACTTCTATAAACTTCTCTACAGTAGAACCCGTACCGATTCCAATAATATTACACTTCTCCGCATGTTCTATAGCCTTCTTAGCAGCATTGAGCTTGGCTACATCAATAGCTGTAGACTTCATACAAACACCCTTTTCTCTTTTAAGATTTAAACTTTAAAAATACTGATGTACTTCAAGTTCTTTCTAATCAGCGATATATCTTTAAGTACTATAGTATTTCTTTGGGTATGAGTATAAAAATAGATCCAGAAGTAATAGATGAGGTAAAGAGGATATTCAATGGGTTAAAGAGACCTGTAACTCTACATTTCTTCAAGACTAGTATTAGAGAGTGTAAGTACTGTGAGGATGTTGAATATATAGTTGATACTATTTCAAATCTTTCCCCCCTCATAAGTACTATTAAACACGAGGAAGGGAAAGAGGAGGATAAAAGATTTAACATCAACATGTATCCAGCTATAATAGTTCATAGTGAAGAAGAGTACAATATAAGGTTCTTTGGAATACCGGCTGGAGAGGAATTCGGAGTACTTGTGAACACGATATTAGCTGCATCTACTGGTAATATATATCTTAACAAGAGTACTATAGAAGAGATTAAGAGGATAGAGGAAAATGTACATATTCGGGTATTTGTAACTCCAGCATGTCCCTACTGTCCTCATATGGCTTGGAAAGCATGTATGTTCGCCCTTGCCAATAGGAGGATAACTACAGATGTTATTGAGGCATCTGAATTTCCAGAACTAGTTGAAAAGTATAATGTATTTGCAGTACCTAAGGTAGTGATTAATGACAAAGTGGAATTTGAAGGTCTAGTTCCAGAGAGGATATTCCTAAAGAGATTATTGAGAGCTATAAGAAAATCCTCTACTACATAGTCGATTTACTCTTTAACTTTTCTCCTCCTTCCTTTAACTTTACTGGAATTCGTATTCTCTCCTTACCCATGTAGAGAGCTATAGCAACTGAAATCAGTAGTAGAAATGAGAGAACTGTAGTTACATTTGATAAGTAGGAGTACCTACTTCCCAGCTCTTTGTAGGTATCAAATAATTCTCCATACCTCTTAGATAGTTCCTCATATTTAGATTTATAGTCCATGTATAGATCATAGATTTCTTTATACTCTTTACCTAGCTTAGAATAGTCCTCCTCTAGGGATCTGTAATTTTCACATAGTTTCTCATAGACTCCTCTAAGCTTTTCCAATTCAGCCAATTTATCCTCATATTTCTTTAATAATTCCTTATATTCATCTAAAATGTTCTCAAAATACTGTTTTAGGTCATTATATGCTCTGTTTAACTCACTGTAGTTACCAGAGAGGGTATAGTAATTTAATTTTACCTCCTCTAGTTCCTCTCTAATTTTAATTAACTCCTCCTCCTTAGTCTCTAGTTCCTCTTTCAGATTTTTAAGCTCGGAGGATAGGTCTGCTATTCTATCTGTTAGCTCCCCGTAGCTTTCGGTCCTTACCGGTAGTATACCTCCATTGTACTCAAGAGTATACGTTTTAGAATTAACATTATACTTCAAATGAATCTTAAGTATAAGTAGTGGTTCAGGTGGAGGAGTTATTGAAATAGTGGTTGTAAAAGTCTTTCCTATACTCCATCCACTATTTACATAGGTATTTTCTATGATCGTTTGTTCATGCAGAAGCCTACAACTAGAGTCATATACAATCCATAGACTTACCTTTAGCTCTTGGATAGTCATATTTACGAGCGCTGTAAAGTCTACAGTCACGGTATAGGGTTCATCAAGTATAGCCTCATCATCATATATTAGTGTAAGTTCATAGTGGTTAGTGTTCCATTTTGAATAGAGAGGACTAGTTTCAACCATATGGAAGGATAATGCTAATATCAGTAGTACTATCAATGATAATGCCAAAGATCTCATATTTTTAACTACTCCCTAAACACTAATAAATTTAAGTACACTAAGGTAAAGCATCGGAATCTAAGGGACTTCTTCCGAACCAATAATCACCGTTGGTTCGGGAGATGTATACTTACAGGTCTTTATTGGAAGGTTAGATATTGAAAAGTCCTTCCAAGTAGAATCTGAGGGTGACTTGAACTGGAGTGATTGTCCTCCATCACAACATCCCTCGAAGGCTAGGATTTCAATTGTATGCCACCCCTTTTCGAGGTATGCTGAAAAGTATATGATATCAGGGTCGTTCCAATTATAGCTCCACCAACGATCATTATACGTCTGTTCTTTAACATTTCCATCTACGAATTCAGAGGATGCTAGACCAGCATCTGGACCGTATCTAAAGTTCCATACTCCCTCCTCATCAGCATAGAATATACACCACCACCTAAATGCTATATCTGTTTTAACACCACCTATTGTACCATGGTTACTAACCTTATCGAATGCCCCTATTATCCTCCAGCCGTAGCCATTCTCATCTTTCGCTTGTTCCCAGTAGAGCCTCTGTTGATCTAAATTCTTAGGATCTCCCAGAATGTTATGCCTAGTATGCATAAGAATACCATCGTCAAATGTCGAATCTACACTAGATAATGAGCTTGCCGAGGGGTTGCCGTAGTACATGTATATTTTTACTTGACCATTAGCTGGTATCTCTGGTATTTTAATCCATAATATAGAATCTCCTCCTTGAACCCATTTCTCAATCCAGTACGGAAGAAGGGTTATTCCATCATCACTAGTGAAACGGATATCACCTCCATCTCTCCTGGCTTTAGTATAATCGAAATTGTCAGGAGTCAATACTATCCTAATCTGATAGCCTAACAGATCATTTCCACTCATCTCGATTATAGTTATTCCTCTCCTATACTTCCATCCCTGAAGCCAGTCTTGTGGACTCTCAACACCTGTAGATCCGTAGTAGTTGAATTGAAAATATGATGAAACGCCTGTAATACTGCCTATTCTTATTGCGTAGCTTCCAGTTTCCAAACTCTCAGGTAATGAGACCACTACTTCTTCAACATCGCCTGGAGCTATCTCTACCACTCCCCCCTCTACATCAAGGGCGTGTAGTACAACTCCATGTTCCTCTATAAAGACTTTATCAATCCTCGCTCTCGTATTTCCAATGTTTCGAGTGTAGATTATCAGCCGTGATCCTTGAACTTTTACGCCCTCTATCTTTATCCTACCCTTAAGTGAGCTAGATGCACTTTCTGATGATGTCATTTCTCCCATATAAGACGTGATCATTAAGTACAGTATTATGGAGGATACTACTGAAATAATGATCAGAAGCATTACTGCTAATATAGCTGAAATCGCCTTTCTTGAGATCATAAATGTCATCCGATAATATTCCCATTATGGTATATTATAAACTTATTTCTTCTTTATTTAATAGTGTATGTCTATTCTCTGCGAGTTAGATGTGTACTCAATCGTCTTAAGCATTCTTATCAAGTATAATAGCCTGTTTCCGAACGTCGAGTAAAAATCCATTAATATTCGCTTCGTATACTATACTGTGGAATGATGATACTGACCTGCACAGAACGATGACGACATCTACCTCCTCTGACCATATATTTTAATAGAAGATGAAAAAGAAACTATAGTGGTGTCAAGTTTTTGACTGTAGTTTCATCTAATCTCCTTACTACTTCTATTAGTAGTCTAACTGCATTTTCTAGATCTTTTAAGTGAATCACTCCTACATGTGAATGTATATATCTAGTCGGTACTCCTATTACTATACTGGGTCTACCTGTCCTATAGAGGTGAAATCGTCCAGCGTCTGTTCCTCCTTTGGGAACTATGGAGAGCTGATATGGTATGTTACTCTCTTCAGCTACATCGATTACAAACTCTTTAAACTTCTGACTCGGTATCATAGAGGAATCATATGTGAGTATAGTTGGTCCCTTACCAAGTACTGCTGGAGCCTCATGAGGCTCTACACCGGGAACTCTAGCTATATCTACCTCAGCTATTATTGCCACATCAGGTTCAGCTACGTAGGACACTGTCTGGGCACCCCTTCCTCCTACTTCCTCTTGAACTGTTGCTATCGACATGAGTACATTAGGATGCTCTAGACTATTCTCATACAGTGTCCTTAGCGTCTCCACTGCCATAAATACTCCTATTCTATCATCAAAGGCCTTTCCAAATATGGTAGTTCCTATAGATGATATCATGAAGGGAGACCAGGGTACTATAGGATCTCCTATTCGTATTCCCAACTTTTCAATATCTTCTCTACTAGTAGCCCCTACGTCTATGAACATAGACTCTATCTTAACCACTTTATCTCTCTCCTCTGGCTTTAGTACATGAGGAGGTTTACTAGCTATAACTCCATGTACTGTTCCTTTCCTTGTCTTAATTAGAACTCTCTGTCCTAGTAGTACCTGGCTCCACCATCCGCCGAGTGGAATGAACTTTACATATCCCTCTTTAGTTATCCCAGACACTATGAAACCAACCTCATCGCTATGTCCGGCTATTGCAACTCTAGGTCTACTGTTAGTTCCTTTCTTTACCATCACAAGAGACCCCAAGTTATCCATTTCCATATAGTCAGTATACCTTGAAGCATACTCCTTTACCAATTTCAGTACTTCAAACTCAAAGCCTGGTGGTCCAAAGGCTTCAGAGAGTTTTTTTAAGAGTTCCAGCTCTCTTTCACCTATATTGTACATGTAAACCACCAGCTTAAGATTTAATCGATTTTTGTAAATTTATACTTATCCCTCAAGAGGTAAGATAAGTGTTTAACTAGTAACTATATAGGCATGAAGAATTCCTCGACACCCGTTATAATATATTCTTTGATATTTATTCCTCTGAATCTATTGAGTGCAAATAGTACGAGGTCTAGTTCATCCATATGCATATTTGGACTTATAAGTGTTCTAAGTTCAGATTTACTGATTCTCCGTCGCTCAATTAATACTCTAATAGTATCTCTGATTAATTTTTTAAGTCTCAGAAATGTATTGTTCAAAAGAGCAACCCTGGAATACTCATCTATAAGGGAAAGAGAGGATTTTATCACCTTTATTAAATACTTAAGTGCCTTTTTCTCATCTTTACTTGCATTGTATGACTCTCCAACTTTAAGAATTAATGTATTACCAGGTACCAGGGCATATGAAACTCTCGGGACACCGATAATAGTAGCCATTCCTCTATGGCTACGTAGTATAGCTAATGCCTCATTAGGTTCTTCTACCCAGGCTGTTAAGATTTTCACCGGCCTCACGATTTCTCCAATCTTTGCAAGAAGACCTCTAGTAAGAGAATCCGAGTGAGAGAGAAGAAGAACTTTTTCTTCAGAGGCTATAGCCGTCAGGAGAATAGCAAGACCCTCAACACCTATTAAGGAGACTACATCCTGAAGTGGCATAGGTTTTATCTTAAGCGGACTTACTACTTTAACCACTGAAGTCCCTCTAACAGTACCAAAGGAATCAAAACATGCTACAAGGACGTGATCGCCATGATAGAATGAGATAGATGCAAGACCTATCTCCATCGCCCTTTTCAGAATCTCCTCATCAGGTTCATATACTTCTACTTTTCCACACTTAGGACATTTAACTTTCATATTACCCCCTCATTAACCTCTCTAAAAACCACCTAGGTCCTACAATTCCTAGATAAGTAAGAAAGGCACCTATAAGTAGAGAGGAAGTCTTAATTACTGTTATTATACGTACACCTATAAGACCTACAACAGGTGCTATGAGATGAGGTAGGGGATGTATTAGGACAAGTGTTATAGCAGTAGTCATTAGTATGACACCATACGAAACGTAAGTGTATCGTTTTGCTATTACTGGCTCACGAGATCTCTTCAATCTCTCAGCAAGGGTTAAAAGACTATAACAACTTATGTAGCCTATTGGAGCGAGAACTAATACAGCCATATATAGAAATATTCTACCATGGGGCACTCTCATTATAGTTGAATTAGCAAAGGGAATACTTATAGAGGAGATGATGAAGGAAAAAGGAGCGAGGCATATCAATACTTTGCCTAATCTATCTATAATACCTTTCTTTACGAGGCTCGTATAAAGATAGATGCACGTATAAAATCCCGTAGCTAGGGAAATACTGATCATGCTCGTAGCGTTATCTACTATTATAGACCAAGGAGCCTCAGGGCAGAGGTCTCTAGCCACTATATGTCCTATAGTATGTGTTAGATCTCCGCATCCTATCATCAATAAACCAGCACCGAAAAGAGTTATCTTCCTATCCTTAAGCCTTTTGGCAGCTCGTAGGGATAGTATTCCCATTGTAATCATTATAAGCTCGTATAGAAGACCGAAAACTCTAAGCGCTATTGTAGTGATCGGTATTACTTCTACCATATTCTATCTACTAAATAGAGAGTCTCTTTTAATTTAAATTTTATGGATACATTTTGTAGAGTTTTCTAGATTATTAGAGATAAAAGAGCCTTCTACGCTATGATGAGTTAGAATTCTACAGAACTAGAGAGTTAGGAAACCCTACCTTCAGGTAGTATGTTTTTAAGGCTAATCACTATGAGGGTTCCTAAGATGTTTATAGATACAAATTCTCCTAGGAATATTAAAGCCCAATTCATCCATAGGGGTAGTTCTAAACCCGCAACTGTCCGTAGGATAAAGGTTAGGTATGTACCAACTATCAACGTTATAGTAAGATTGGCTAACAGACCTGCTATAATTAA
>Ga0190310_1000050_pt1 | contig 42148 bp, 60 predicted proteins | sample 48700778_MG_FD_165059 | JGI IMG/M metagenome (GOLD analysis project Ga0190310, IMG submission 165059) | Hydrothermal vent sediment bacterial communities from Southern Trench, Guaymas Basin, Mexico - 4870-07-7-8_MG | ecosystem: Environmental > Aquatic > Marine > Hydrothermal vents > Sediment ... | reverse complement strand
ATGAATGTCTACGTAGGTCTATGAAAGCCTACGTAGAGAGGAACCCTCGTAGAGATGGTCGATCAACATTTGTTATAAACCAAGGATGCTTAGTATCGCTCTAATAAATTCAATTATCGAATCGATTACTCTAGATACTACGCCACGCTCCTCAGGTTTGGATGGTGGGATGACTACAGGCTTACCCGTTTCCTCTTCTCTTATTTCCTTAGCTCTTTGCTCCTGCTCCTCCGTATATCTAATTATCGGGGTGTATCTTGATGGGTAAACTTGGCGCTGGGAGACTTGATATGTTACAGTAATTGTGTTTTCGCCAGCATCTAAGGAAGCTTCATAGATATAGATGCTGCCGAACTTGAGTTTGCTTGGAGGTATTGTTTGGTTGTTTAGCATAACAGTTACGTTGGTTCTTTGATTCCAGTAGTCGAAGTTTGATGTGTCTATGTAGATAGTTATATTGTTGAGGGCCTGAGGTACATTTAGGGTTACGTTATGTTGGTAGGTTAGGGTTGCGCTGTCGTAGTATTTTACATGGTTGATTGTTATGTTGGGTTCTATTTCTGCTTCCCACGTGATCTCTTCGCTTGATGAGTATTCTCTGGAGCATAAAAGGGATGTTTCTGAGTGAGAGCAATGAGATGTTATATCCTCTAAATTCTCTAAAACCTTGCGGAGAGCTTTGATGGGGTAATTAAAGGATATTGTATATGGTGCTGGAGTTACTTGCTTTGTTGCTTTGGCTTTTAAGATAACTTGCGTGCTGAAAATTTCGAGTAGAGTTGGCTCTAAAGTTACTGTTTCTGTTGTTTCTTCATTGCCTATAGTTGTTGTTGGTTCTGGGTCTGCGAATTTTCTAGCGAAAATGAAAGAAATATAAGCATCAACCGCTATGGCCGAGTCTTTTGTAACATCTCCTATTGCAATGGATCCTATGTTTCCTGTTGGAGTGTTGTATGCAAATGCTTTATCTGTTGCGCTTGCAAGCAAGCTGCCGCTATCATCATACAGATAATAGCTAACTGTGTCGCTTATTACATATTTTACTCTGTAGTAAGTGTTGAATGTGAAAGATGAATACAATGTATATAGCGTACCCCCAGAGTAGTATTGAACTTCATTTTGCGCACTTAACTGTGGATGTAATGTTTCTGCAAATCTATTGTCTTCTCCTGAATCGTCCCTCACAATGAAACCGAACTGATCTGTGTAAGAAGTATCTATTGTTTTAAACCTAGTTTCCACAATTGCGGGTCTTGATGCTGAAACAGCGATAAGACACCACACACCACTTCCTGGAGAACTTGTTAGGTGTATCTCTCCACTAGCATTTGTAATTGAATGATCGCTGTCACATGTAAAGCTTGCTGCATCATTGCCATCAATGAAAAACTCGAAAACTTCATCTCCGTTGCTTTCACTCGTTGCATCAGGATTCCCGTAATACATGTAAATCTTTGTAGTTGAGTTTGCAGGAATTTCGGGAACTTTAACCCAAACTGTTATATTGTCGTTAGCCGTTAAGTTACAGTATTCAATCCAATAGGGAATTTCCTGCTCATTTCCTGAAGTTTCATTTAACCATGTGAAACGCAAATCCTGACATGTAACATTTATTTTACCATCTGCATACTCTGCAGACATATTTGCAACGATTTTGACCTGATAATCCGTTAAATCTGCAGTTCCTGTATTGTTAATAATGATTGGCTTTCTATATTGCCAAGAAGAATTCCACCACGCATAACTACCTTCAAATAGGATAATACTAACTATTGCAGCTATTAGCAGAAGCGCATATGTCCTCATTATTTTTTTTTCTAACATAGTTTTACATTAAAATTTTAATATAAGTATTTTTAAATTTAATTTTATTTTCCATATGGAAAATAATTGAAAAGCTAAACTATGCTATTTCCAACCAAGGAACTTCGATTAGTTGCTTATATTTTAACCCAGTTGCATGTCCTACCTTCCATCCGAAAAACCATCTATCCCCAAGCATCTCTCCATGATCTGCATTGACATCCTCCTCGCACTAAAGTGCGAGGATTCCCAGCGGGGAGGTTTGCAGTCCTCCAACACGGAGGACTGCGGGGTGTGTCAGCACCCCGTTATCCCTACCCCTCCAAGAGGGGTTCGGGATTATGGCTTTACACTTTTTAGCTATATTCAAACAGCCAACGACATCAGCGTTCATGACTTGCTCGCACTTGGGGCAGTAGAACAACCCTCTCGTTATTCTCCTACCCTTAGTTCTGCAGAATGGACAAACTGACGATGTGTGGTTCTCCTTGACTAATTTAACTTTGATTCCAAAGTTCTCTGCTGTCGTGATTAAACGGTTGATGATGTATCTAAAGCTCCAAAAGTTGTGAATCATTGCGTTGGCTTTAGTATTCTTGTCGTTGTTTTGTCTTATTTCTCTAACATCTCCAAGTACGATTTCTGTTACTCCCATCTCGTGGCAGAGCTTAACGAATCTGAACACTATCGTGTTAATAGCATGTCTAAACCTAAGTTGTCTCTTTCGATAATATTTTCTGATTCTCCTCGTTGTATTAGCTCCATTAACCTTCTTAGCAATCGACTGATAATGTGCTATTCTCTTAGTCCAATACCACCAATCTGCCAAGAGTGGTTTACCTGAGAAAGCAATAGGCTGTCTTTCTCCTTCAATCCAAGCTGTTATGATGTTTATTACACCCAAGTCTACGAAAGCTCTCTTCTCAGGGGAGATGGTACGCCTTGATTGATTAACTTCCACAGACTGATATGCGTACCATCTCCCTGTTAGGTCGTCGTAGAATATCTCTAATCTCCCTTGCTTCCCTCTCCATCTTATTTCTCCAGTTATTCTAATCCTTAACCCCCTAGGCAGAACCAAATACTTCTTGTTTCCCACCTCCTCTATCCTATAACAATCGTTTCTGATGACAGTCATTAATTTTCGCTTATTCAATAACCTGTCTTTCCAGTAGCGAGGTGGAGAAACCTTCTTAATATGAGGAGGAAGCTTACCTCGTTTCTTAAGCCTTAACAAGGAGAAAAAGCTTCTCCAAGCTTCATTATTCTTCCTTATGATTTGTTGTGCTGTTGCTGAACCAATTATCTTTTTGAACTCGTCGTATAGCTCGTCAATTCCTTCTTTCCAATCGAATCTCCCTTCGAAGAATAGCTGTCTCCTAACGTAGTTTAGCTTATTCCATAATACCGCTGACATCTCGCACAAGCTAAACAAAACCTTCTCCTGCTTCTTAGTAGGTCTTAGTCTGAACTTATTCACTCTTTTCATTTTCGAACACCATTTTGTGAATCTTCTCTGCAAATTCTTCCCAAGTTTCACATCTAAGCCTAACTTTGACCTCCATTAGCTTCCAATACGCTTCATCTGATATTGTTAGTTTTTTCACCATTAACTCTCTTTAGAGTTTTTGGAGTATTTAAAAGTTTTGGTCTAATAAAAACCTACCACCAACCTCCCTCCTCCCCTAATTCATCCCCGCTCTGAAGAGCGAGGCTTTCTTAGCGACGTTCTACAAGCATCCAAAATGATAAGCAAATCCCAATCCTTTCTATATACCTGCTCTTTTTGATCCATTTCTAAAATAGTAATCACTACTTCCAGCAAAATTAAAAATATTCTTATTTTTTGCGAAGTATGATAATCCACTCATCTGGCTGGAAAAATGATATCTTTCTCATCCTGAAAGCTTTTAAGAGAAACGTCAGTAGCTTGTGGGGGTATCCATAAGGGAGATGCTGTTTCACCTCAAGAATCTCAAGCTCTGGAAACAACCTAAACCACTCTGGCGTTATTACATATTTATGCTCAGGATCTAAAAAAGCATTAGGGTGATATTGATAAGGTACTCTCACTTTTATAATAGCTCCTTTTCTACAAACCCTGATAACCTCCTTCATGACCTTGTAAGGAGATTCAAGATGCTCCAAAACATGATAAAGCAGGACCTCTTCTACAGAGTTATCTGGGAAAGGTAACTTCTGCTTATCCAAATCGAGAACTATATCTACCGTAGGCAACCTTCTTTTGTCTATGCCTATGTAACCTTTATGCTTTTTCAAACCACAACCGATATCTAGCTTCATTTTTTAAAAGCAAATTCTTCTTTAAAAGATAGTATAAATCCTGTGGTTTCCTTATTAATTCACCTGTGTTTGAGCTAAAGAATCCTTGATTGCTATGATCCGCTATATCGCCCACTATCTGCATACCATGATCCGAAACTACATAAATAACCGCATCGCCAAATTTCTCATGAATTTCTTTTACAATTCTTTGCACCTCTAGAGCTAATTTCATCCTTTCAACGAATTTTGTATAGAAAAGATGTCCTATTGCATCAATTAGATTCGTGTAGAAGAAGTAGAAGTCGTATTGCTTCTTGAGCGCAGCGAAAAACTCCTTCAGCGCTTTCCTGTGTTGTTCCCATACTAGAGAGTAGTATTCATCCCAAGCACCCTCTCTTATAAGTCTCATTCTTTCCTCATGGTGAGGTACTCCATCATATCCTGGTATGTTGTTATGCCAGTAGCTAACTCCTCTTTCCTCTAATTCCTCAAAGATTGTTGAAATGTTATTTCTTTTTAGGAAATCCCCAAGAACCATCATTGCAGGTCCTCCAGGATCCCTTGTAAAAGCATCCCAAACCTTGCCTAATAGAGCCCTCAACCGTAGAGGAAGCACCCTTCTTAAAATGTTAGAAAAGGGAGGCTTGTGCCTTTTTCTCATTTTAATATATATTCTCTCCATATCCTCAGGTTTTCGGCCTGTAAGCATAGAAGCCCATATTATCGGCGTAAAAGGGTCTGTTTTGAAATCGCTGAGATCTGTAGCTGTGTATGCTTTCTGCATAACCTCCTTCAACTTAAACTTCTCTACAAGATCTATACCCAAGGCCGTCAAAACCTAAACATATTAGCATTTTAGCACTTCCTTCGTTTTCTCCCTTATCTGCTTCCTAAATCTTGAAATATCAAAAAATTCGGCTCTTTTCCTTATAATTTTTGGATTGAATTTTGTTTCATCGAAATTTTTAATTGCTTTAATGAAGTTCGCAAGATATGGCGGGTTTATCAGCAAGCCCGTCTTGCCATGAATGATGCTTTCTCTAAACCCTCCCTCATTAACGCATAACACTGGCTTACCCGAAGCCATTGCCTCTATTGGAACCATTCCGAAATCTTCATCAATTGGTGTTTGAATAACTCCTTTGCAGTGAGCGTAAAGATCTATAAGAGTTTTCTCATCTACTCTGCCCACCCATTCAACATTCTTTACTTTCTCAACCATTTTCGCAATCTTTTTCTGATAATCCGTTCCATATTCCGCCTCCCCAACAATTATCAGTTTTTCATTTGGCAATCTTTTGAAAATCTCTATTTGCAGATCAACTCTTTTTTCAGGCATAATCCTCTGAACGGATAGCCAATAACCGTCGCTTTCCGCATGATAGAATTTCTTAGTATCTACTGGGGGGTATATGATTAGAGAAGGCAAACCATAAGCAAACATAACCCTTTTCCGCACATTCTTAGAATTAACTACAATTTCTTTTACATTTCTCATAACAACGAATCTGTCTATTAACCTCCAGAATTTAGCCCACAAATCGAATGCGGTTCTCCAGAAAAAGTTATATCGAGATCTTATGCTCTCGTAAAGATCGTATAATGCTCTGTTGGGTGAGTGGCAGTACCAGATATTCTTGCTGTTCATGTTGGATGCGAACACAGCCCACATTCCGCTCAACCATATGAGATCACATTCCTCTAACTCTTTATGAATGAAGAACCTGAAAGCATCTATCATTCTTATTATAGCATAGGCTTTATCCCACTTTAGGCTTGGGATTCTGTTGAGCTGAACGATATTGAATTTTTCAAATTCTTCAAATGTTTTTTCAGGTGTATAGCAAGCAACATATATTGTTTTGACATTTAGTGCTTTGGCTATTTCTAGGGCTACTCTTTCCCCTCCTCCTCTGTTCTCAAGTCTATCATGCACTACAGCTATTTTTACCATCTTCCCTCTTCCATAGATTCTCTAAATTTTTCCCAGATCTCATCATAGATATAATAGAATATTGTTTTTATTATTAGCTCCAATGCTCCTACTTTCAATCCAAGCGTTAATTTTCCCGTTAAAATAACTACAATAAGAGGGGTTATCACGAAAGACGCTAGGATTCTGTAGATTATTGCTTTCAAAGCGAGAAATTTCACTTTCCCCCCTCCTTTTCAGGTTTCCAGCTTACTATTCTTCCTTTCCCTGGCTCGATTTCCTCCAGCTCTACTATATAGGTACCCCTACTCTCCTCATCAAATACTCTAACTTTTTGCTTAGCCATTTTATCATATCTATATACAAAGAAATATTTAAATGTTACTCTCTCAATTTCTTATCCAATTCCTCAAAAAATTCTTTTTGACAATAAGGACAATCGATATATTCATCATAACCATGCAAGTAATCAAGGAAATAAATTTTGTGTTTTCCGCAATATCCAAGGTAGATGTCTGTAGGTCTTTTGAAACCATAATCCTTGTATAGCTTCACGGGGCCAAAAAGACGGGCTAGGATTCTCTTAAATAGACTTACTTTTCTCGCATCTATCTCCATAGGATATTTGCTTGATCCGTATTTGATCCTAACCATGTGTCTCCAACCACTCCATTACTTTGCTTGCATTGCATGAACAATACATAGTTCCGTTAACCTTTGTTCCGTTAATAATTATATCGAGGGCTACACAAGTATAACTTCCGTTAAAATCACATACAGTTCTATCCCAGCATGCGGGGAATGTGAAACTGCTTATTGTAGCATTTGGAAAAATAAGTGTTCTGTTAACATAACAATAAGGATCATAAATGTTGAGGAGGTTTTTCATTATTTCGGGATGCTTCATTACTGCGTATGTAGCTAAATTCCTCAAGAGATCATAATCCTTATCCATATCATAATAGATTAACACAAGGCGATATAAAGTAATGCCAAAGGCTATGCCTGCAATAAATAAAATAAGTAAAGCAAAGACGAGTTCTGTGCTACTCCTGTTAACTTGTGCTTCCTTCACTTGCACTCCCACCTGCAGTAGTGGTATTTGTATGGCATTCCTTTGAGAACTTCCTCACACGGGGGTATCTCAGCATTCCTTGCGAATGTTTTTGTCTCTACAATATAAGCGTCATCAATTACTAACTGGCAGGTCATTGTGAGGGAGTTGAGCCTCTTCTCCAATTTCGTAAGCTTTGCTTTTAACTCTGCATTTTCTTTTTCTAACTTCGCTATTCTATTTTCAAGCTCAGCAATCCTTGCGTTATATTCATCTCTGGTTACGAAGTCACCTGCGATATATACCTTTAATTTTTCATATAGCTCTGCGATTCTACTGGTTATATAATTCCAAATGTCATTAAGGGGTCTCCATGAAGCCCACTCTGACTCTTTCCCTCTTATGTAGTTCTGTACACCTTCGACCTCGGTTTTCTTTGCATAGGTGTTTTCTATGTCTTTTTTCATTTTGGTAATGTTTTCTTGTATAGCTGTAATGTTATTCTCTAGGGCATTCCCAAGAGCTGTTGCATTGCTCACTATAGCGTTTTTGACTTCTGTAATGTTGTTTTCTAAAGCATTCCTTAATGCAGTAGTGTTTGTTTTAAGACTGTTTATATCATTTTTCAGGGTGTTGAGATTATTATCTATTTCCGTTTTGTTGTAGTAGTTAGTTTCTAGAGTGTTCTTGAGGTCGCTTATTTGGTTCTGCAGCTCATTCTGGACTGCAGATATCATGTTATCTACTTCTGTTTTGTTGTAGTAGCTCTGTAGAGTTGTATTAATAGTGTTCTGCACGTATTGCTTGGCATATGCAGGTGTTACAACTACTAAGAGAGTCTGACTTTCCTTTATGGTGTTTCCCTCATTATCCTTTAATACTGCCTTAACTGTGTAATTACTAGGTGCTAACAGTGAAAACTCCCTTGAGAATTCTACTTCCGTGTTGCCTGTAAAATAGTTTTCTGTAACCTCTTGGTAGCATGAACTCTGCACTAGCATTTCCTTTTCATCATATATATTGATACACAAGTCATATTCGTCACTTGCATTGAGATTTGTCGCTTTCATAACTACTGTAAATACATGACCCTGGGCCACCATCTCGGGGGCTGTTACTGTTACCTCCTCTGCATAAATTACTGGTATCACTAACAGTAAAGCTAAAACAAGCAATATCTTTCTCATCCGGCATCACCTTGATATGTCTATTTCATAAATAATATTTAAATGTTTCGCTATGTGAACAAATCTAGAATATCCTTGAGAAGTTCTAATATTCTCTGGATTATGGAATTAATAATATCGCTTATTGAAATAGAAGGTTTGGGCGGTGTTTTGGTTACACGCAATTGGATTTCATGGTAAGGCGCTAGGAGCTCCATTCCTGCCTGAGTTCTGATATTATAGAGACCTTCTCTTAAAGGAACGCAAGTGAAATAGCCAAAGGAGTAACCCCATGACGGTATTGTTGTGTAAGCAATAGGTGTGCATGCTATTCTGTCTCCGTGATAGCACTCCTGTGTTGCGATGCGATAACCAACATCTACTTTTTCTACTGAAAGAATTTTAATTTCAACTAATTTGCCTGAAGTGCTATTGGGATAACTTATCCTCAGTATAAAAGAAAAAGGTTGTTTCAATGGGCCCATGATTTGCATATATCCCCTCGTATCAACACAGAGCTCTGTGCCAGCTACTTTATAACTACTTATAACATAATAAAGAGATCTCGATGTTCTCTTCTTCTCTGAAATCTTCTGGACATACCATCCTTCAGCATACGCCGAAGCTACTACTATTATCATCAAAATACTTAATATTACGAGTTTCCTCATGGAAATAGCCCCCGTATCATCGCTATTATCTTATCAATTAGAGATGCCGTTTTCTCATAAGTTTCTTTTGGTATTTCCATAACACCAGTGGGTATTCTCGAAACTTCATCTATTAAATCGTTAATTGCCTCTTCTATTTCACTAATTTTGGCAAGGATCGATGTTGCTGTTTGGTTAAGCCCTGTGACATTTACGGATATATTTTCCTCAAGGGTTTGATTTTGTATTTCATCAAGTTTTGTTAGATTTGCTATTATTATGTCAGAGGTTGAGTTTATATCTTGCAATCTTGGAATTAAATCATCCGTTATGTTTGAAAGGCTTGCGTTGAGGTTACTCTCTACATTTATTGCTTGAGATTCTAAGGCAATAGGTCTCACACTAATGCCTTTAGATATGTGCTGAATTGCTCCAGTAACATTGGCAACAACAACTACCACATATTCCCCTTCCTGTGTTGGAGTCCATGTATAGTTATAGACGCACACACCTATAGGCGACTCATAGCCGCATGTCATCTGAGCATTCTCAACAACAGGATTCATTGAAGAATCTAGAATAGTTATCTTCACATCGGATGCGTTAACGGCATGGCCTGTTGAGTTTGTGAATGTCGCTGAGATGACAATTGCATTGTTAGGATATGTGATTGAGGTTGTTAAGGAAGTAGCATATGCACTGTTCAAAACCACTACAATTGCCAATGCCATTAGTAATATTTTCCTTATCATGGTTGTAGAGATTGAATTGCTTGCTTAAGCTGCTGCAGAGCCTTTTGCAATTCGTTAACCGCTTCTTCAGTCGATTGTTGACTGGTTCTTTTTATTTGTTTAATTTTATTCATTATTGTTTCTCTTAGTTCTTCAATTTTATCTAATAAATCCTCTAAACTTGAAAGTGCTGAGTTCAGTTTCTTCTGAACCTCTTCCACACCTTCATCTGTTGCAGATCTTACTTTATCAAGTATTTGTTGTGCTTTAGATACTGCAGTTTCTGCAAGGCTCTTTATCTTGGATTGCTTGCTTTGGATTTCAGCAACCGCAGGTATTACAACATCCGTTATGTTCTTCTTTACCGCTTGTGACTTTGATTCAAGGTTTGAGAGTTGTGATTGAGTTGCGTATTTGAAGACTGAAATACTTGACACAGCTTGAATTGGTGTTCCTTCGGGGTCTGCATAGATTATGATTGTGTATTCTCCTTCTGTGCTTGGTAGGGTGTAGCTGTAGTTATATACGCAGGCCCCTGCGGAGCTTACATAGCCACAAGACATTGGGGCATTGCTGACTAGCTCCGTCATGCTCGGAGATAGGATTGTTATGTTACAGTAGCTGGTTACGTTGGTCGCATGCCCTGTTGAATTCGTGAAGGTTACAGCTATTTGCAAAGTGTTGCCTGGTCTTGCGAGGGAGGCTGAGATTTCCGCCTTGACAGGGTATTTCTCATATACGGTGAATGTTTTCGTTACTTTCCATATATGGCCGTAGGTGTCGTTGAAAGTTAGGTTTAGCTGCACCGAGGAATGGGGCTTTGAGCCGAGTAAGGAGCTTAGTATAAGAATCCATACATTGCTTTCCTCCTGGGTCGTGTCTGCGGGGATGTTTCCTAGGTGCTTGGTTGCGTCGCTTCCCAAAGCTACCGTCGAAGGGTATTCAATAGTTACATAGCTGTCGTTAATTGGTAGGTATTTTGAGGATATTTTGTAGCCCACATACCATTCATAACCTAAGAAGGGAGTTGTTGCTAGGATATCTTCGGGGATAAGAGTGCCTACCTTGAATGTTAGGTATTTGGATACTGAATTGTTGTGATCGTAGATCTCAACCTTCCAGGTGCCGTATGCATCTGTTGTTTGCAAATCGTATGTTATGTTGATTTCTCCGTTTGCATCAGTTAAGCCGTTGGTTGTTGCTTTTACCACTCCATTAGGATCCGTTATGTTGATTGTGATGTTGTAATTGGCTAATGCCTTTACCTTGGCGAAGATTGTGTCTGGGTTGTTGGCTATGTAGATTGTTTCTGGGTAATCTGGGTAAGGTTGGTCTTTTCTTGCAAGAGCTTGGACGAATAACTTACCTACTTTTAATGAGAGAGAGTTTGCGTAGCTGATGTTGACATCGCTTACATTAACTACCCAGGTGCCTGGTTGGTCTTTTAATGCAAGAGTGTACTCGCAACTTATGGAGCCGGAGCTATCTGTGAAGCCTTCACAGGTGTATTTGAGGTTGTTTGAGGGATCTGTTATGTTGATTGTGATGTTGTGGTTTGGAGCTGCAGAGAAGGTGAAGTCTAGAGTATCTTTATTGTCTGCTATGTAGTAGATGTTTTTGCTGGATTCTAGTTTGACTACCCAGGTTGTTTTGGAGCCTTCTTTAGTTGCGTTGCTATCGTATAAGCTAATTGTCCATTGTCCTGCTGAATCTGATGAGGATAGGGTGTAGGAGCAGGTGAATTTTCCCAAGGAATCTGTTAGGCCGTTGCATGTTGTTTTGAGGTTGTTTGAAGGGTCTGTTATGTTGATTGTGATGTTGTGGTTGGGGATTATGCTGACCGTTATGTCTAGAGTGTCTGTAGTTATTGAGGTTCCTACTTTCTTTATTGATGCTACTTGAGGGCTTACGGTTGTTGCTTTGGAGAGGTTGTAATATTCTTCTTGTGCTGTTAATGGAGATGTTGTTGGTTCTGGGTCTGTGTATTTGCGAACTCTTAAATCGTCAAAGTAAGCAACACAAGAATCATCGGCATTCCAGAGGCTACCAATAACAACTCTTTTAACTTCTATAACATTTGATGTTGAAGCAACTTCTTCGTAATCAACGTAAAACTTTGAGCCAGAGGAGGTTGAAGCTATACCGTAAACATGCCATTCTCCTGCTGGATAGAGGGGCTTTGATGTAGTGTAATATGTTGAGCCAATTCTGTAAAAATAGTATGAAGTAGATGCGTAGCTATCGTAACCAAATAAACGATAAGTTGAACCATCATAAACGTTGAGAATAGCTGCTCTCTCAGTCCCAGAGCTTCCATAGGTTTCAATATATACTGCTACCTCAACAACGACATCCTGAAGAGATAAATCGCTTCTAGAGACAGCTGCAAGTCCATTAATTTTCTTAACAGAGTAACTCCCAGAGCGGGCTACAGCGTCGCTAACCTGAATATCCCCTTCATATGTGCTATCTGTATCTTTATCCTCAGTAGTCCAACCGCTCCAAGTTGGATTTGTTGTTGTTCCGCTCCAATTTTCCCAATCTTCGTATAATATGAAAACATCATCTCCGTTGCTTTGTGAAGTTGCACTAGGATTCCCGTAATACATGTAAATAGTTGCGTTGTCGTTTGCTGGAATTTTAGGGACTTTAACCCAAATTATCGTTTCTGAAGTGTTGCAGCCTCCTTCAATCCAATACGGAATTTCCTGCTCCTCATTTGAAGTTTCGTTCAGCCATGTAAACCGAATGTCTGAACAATCAGATTTCATCTTGTCACCCTCAATGAAATAAGTTGTGTTTACGGTAATTTTTACCTGAAAATCAGGTTGGTATACTTTGTAGAAAACCTCTGCCTTCGTTATATTTATTTCCCCAGTAGAGTTGATTTCATAGGTTATATTTACTACACCATTCCCTGCTTCAAACACGGTTGAATTTATTGAAAAGGTGTAGCTGTTGCTTGTTAGAGGCAACTGCCCCATATAATACCCGTTAATCGTAACATTTGCCGTGTCAGTTGCCGTATCATTGTCGTAGTAAATAGTTACTTCAGCTCCTTGCGAATATTCAGGATTTGTTAGCTGAATTATGTGGTTTGCTGGTGAGGTTGTCGTGTTCAAAGTAATTTGAGTATCGTTAACATCAGTCCTGTTCCAATCCTGTCCCTGAACCTCTATAGGAATTCTATAGTTGAAATCCGTGAAATACCATGCGTAGGAGTTAGAAGTAAGCATAATGCTGACCGCTACTGCAAGGAATATTATGGTAAATATTTTTTTACTCATTATATTACTATTTTCCTTTTTAATTTAAAAAAATTAAAAAAGAAAAAATCAACTCAAAATTTTGCCGTATTCCGCCTCTAGATATGGATCTATGAACAGCTCTGCAAGCGGATTTACCAGAGCTATGTAAAGCGCAGCTAAAGTCACTAAACCTGGTATTGTTAATGTCCCTCCAACCACTACAGCGAATAGGTCTGCAATAGCCGCTTGAGATGTCGCTATGAATTTACTACCTTTCACTAGAACTAGCACCAGGAAATATAGCAAAGCTCCTCTAGCTGCAAAGGCCAAAACATGTTTTGGGTCAAACTCATATTTCTTTCCTGTTTTCTCCAAAAGAATTGCCTTTCCAATCTCACCGCCGATAATCGCTCCAACTATAAGCGCTATCAGCGTTGGTATGTTAAAGCTCATGAATGTTACCGTTGCTAATAAGCTAACTAAACCTATCCCTATGATAATCCCTACAAAACTTACCAGATCCACAACCGCATCCTCTGCGGTTATATCCCCTTTTAATAGGGTTCTCAAAGCCATTTTCACCACCCCTAATTATTTTTCAATAAAATAAAAAATAAAACAAAGGTTCCATGTTTACTCGTTAGCTGTATACATACACTTCAACTTGCCCTGCGTAGTCACAGACCCCTCCTTCTTCCTCAGCAACTACTTCATTACACCCTGTTCCCTCAGGCGCTGATACTGTAATACCTATGTAGTAGCTTCCATCGTTCCATGTTCCTTTTCTCATTGTAACATAGTATTGTATTGGGATTACTTCTCCTTCTCTGATGCTGAATGGTTCGTTGTTTGCTACTAAGTCCTGGATTCCTGGGGCTGGTGAATATAGCTCAATCTTGAAGTTTCCTGATTTAGGCACTACTGAAACTTCAACATCCTTGACTACTCCTCCTACTGCAGCTATCTGTATCAATCCGTATCCTAATTCGTAGTCGCTGTTGGCTAAATCCACTTCTGTTTTATTTACTTCGACTCTTTGATCTGTTGAATCCCAGTTCTTCAGGACGGAGGGGTCATGCGACACCTTCATAGCACCGATTTTCACTGGTTTCTTTACTTCTGCAACAGGCATTGACCCTAGGACTCCTAAAAGCACTGCTCCCCCTACTAATATAATAAATAAAGCAATGAGGAGTGTTGGTCTAATCTCCATCGCTCTCACCTCTCTAGTTCACCCCTGGTTAGGCTACTTTCACGTAGAAGTAATCTGTTACGGTGTTGCTTCCTGACTTAGCACCGCTACCAGCCGTTGCTGTTAAGGTAACCATTACAGAGTCACCACTGGTCCATTGGTTACCTTTATAGGTAACTCTTACTTTAACAGTTTCACTAGCACCGGCAGGTAATTTGATTATTGTATTAGTATCTTCGTTGAAGTTCATTACGTTAGCTGCGCTAATGGATAATTTAACCTTCTTAGTAGGATCACCGCTTCCCGCAACTAGCTCCATAGCATAGTTTACTTTAATGTCTCTTATTGTACAATCCTGCTTGGTAGCATCGTTTCTAATAGTCCATTCAACGGGTTCCTCTATAATGACATCCTGTAATGGAGCTGTATCTAATACCAATGCTCTTTGTGAAGCGTTCCATTCTGGAGCGTTGCTTGTTACATTAGTATCCTTCAATATACCACATGCTACTGCTTCAACTACAGGTGCTTGTGCAGCCAATATTGCTTGCTGTTGCTGAGTTATAAAGTACTTGCCTATTGCGACTATTACTAGAGCTGCGAGCAATAAGAGCGCAGCATCTCTAAGGAACCCCATTTTTCAGTCACCTCATCCCCAGGGTTTTTTACCACCTTGGTTCCCCTATTTGTCATCCTCATCGGTCTCTACTACCTCGATCCTGCGGGGCCTTCAGGGGGTGTGCCCCCCACATACCACCATCCTTCCAAGAAAGGCAATGGTATAAAAGGTTTATATAAAGTACAGGTGCTAACTTGAGTTAGCAGGTGTACTAACTTGGCTGGCTATTTTCTTTAATTTAAATTCAAAGAATTTTTGTAGGAGATATCTTGTTATGGAGAAAGCTAAAGCGAGATAGAAGGATAATTCATAAGATATGTAGTTTGTAGATATGAGGAAGAGTAAGGTTAGGAAGCACAGTAGTTGCGCCTCGTCCATATCTACAACTTCCCCCAAAACATATATTGTTTGTCTCGGAAAAACTAGGACTTGCTTTATTTCAGCAACTGCTCTGTAGTAGTCACCTTCTTTCACTATAAGCCCTAAGTTCTGCAATCTGTCTAAATGTTTGTAGAGAGTAGGTTTCGATATGCCTAACTCTTCTTGCAGTTCCTTGGCTGTCTTGGGTTTGGCTAGCTTCCTGAGTACCTGTATCGTTTCGTTGCTCAGATAAGGTATCCATTTAATTTCAGCCCTCATTTTTAAGGAAATATTGAGTATGCGATTGTTACAATTATCGTTAAAATTATCAAGTAAATGATTGGCTTTGCTTGCTCTCTGAGAGCCTTAAAGAGCAAAACCCCAAAAGATCCTAAAATCATAATATATATAACTGTGGCTAAATCTTGAGAAAGATTTATGCCCGCAAAACTGAGAACTGTTACTATGAGAGATGTAAATCCTTTGCTGACTAAAGCAAGACCTTTCAATATCAAAGAGACCCCTTCTACTATCTGATTTATTCCTCCTTCGCTTACAAAAGCATGGATAGTTAAATACATTTTTAGATACGCCTTTTTTTGAATTATCTTATTATCTCAAAAAGGCCGAAAGTGTCTCTGATCCAGTTTATGACAGAAACTAGTATATCAAGGATTTTCGCAATTATATTCTGGATAATTGAAGTTCGCATTTTCTCTACATCCACAGGAGGCGCTCTCGTTACTCTGAAAACTTTATGTTCCTCATCTATAATTTCCGTGAAGTTAATCCATTGGCCGGTAGTTGTATCATAGGTCATTCTAAAGTTCGCTAAAGAGACACTGGCTATGTAGAAGCCATCCGATAAATTTTCAGGTATGGTGTATGTCAGGGTTACACTTATTTGGTCGCCTGGGTTTATATCTTGGGTTATTTCTTGATAATCTGAATAGACGACATTTTGGTAAGCATCTGTAATTATCTTAACTACATAGATATAGGAGAGATTATAATCCCAATAGATATCATCGTAAGGAACGTACTGGTTTGTTGTTAGTACAAAATTGTATTGTACTTTCTCCCCAGGCCTATATACATCTAAAGCAAATGCTACCTGGAGAGTTATCAAAAATATAAGCAAACTAAACAACCTTTTCGGATTCAAGATACCTCACCCCTTTAATTGCTAGATATGCCGAGATGATGAATATAGCATAATCTATAACAAACAACTTGAGGAAAGGTAATCCGGTAAGTTTGTAGTAAAGTCCTGGAAGTCCTTTAAATAAAATTATGTTGATTATTAGCCAAGCAATATAATACACGAGAAACAATGCTGCTGCTTTTTCTAGCTTTAGATTGGATATGAATGCATAAATAGGGATAGCGAGTGCTGGAGCGATGGCTAATACTGCTTTCTCCCTTAGTAGAAGGACAAGGAATGCAGATATAAGTAAGGATAAGCTTCCTATCATGAAAGCTTCTCTTGCATCCTTGACCTCTATATTTGAAATGTCCATTATTATTATTTAAGTCCTAATAACTTAAATAGTTGTTCAATTATCTTAGCAATTAGTTCTAGGATTTTGTCCAAGATAGATTTTTTAACTTCTTCTTTAAACTTCGTTTCGTTGGTATAGGGTGGTGTTACTTGCTTAAGCTCATAGGTTTCAACAGCATAACCTGCGCCATAACCACATCTTATATAGCAACGCTCACATGAACGATCCCAGCATATATACTCCTCAGTAATACTACACCTCAAATCGTTAGAATTCCATCCACTACGCAAATACAGCTCTTTATCGTAGCCATCCCACTCTACTTTGCAATAGAGTCTGTAGCCCGTGGTTTTTTTGAAAATAATGTAATTGTTTCCTTCTCTATAATAATCGGTGGATTTTATATGGTTAAGCCAAACCCCATAGTTTTTGTTGTTTTCTGGCTTGAATGCCAAAAGAGGGTTTTTACCTATTGCCTGCAAAGCACATGCTGCAAATTGTTCTTGCCATTCTGGAAGTAAAGCGCTATATAAAGATGGTTTCCATGTAGGTCTTCCAAATTTTTCGCAGATAAAGTAGTATTTGCCTGGTTGATCCAGCGAGAATTCTTTAGAGAAATAAAGAGTCCAAGTATCTGGAGGATTTTCTACAGAGGCATAACTCCCTACGGCGCCTTCTGATTTAGGTACCCAATATACAAAGATACCGGATTCATTCTCATACAAAACAAGAGCGTAAAGTATACCTCTGCCGTAGTAGGTATTGCCGCCATACTGTACGGCACACTTATCCTCCAATCTATAATAGCAATTAAATTGTACATTGTTAGGAGATTTCTTGATAATTTCTGCTTTTACATCACAATCACAAGTTTGTGCTATTGCTTGTGGTTTTGCTAACTTGAGGTAGATGAATAAAACAGAGAGAATCACAACTAACACTAGACAAATCTTTTGCTTTCTTTTCTCTATATTTGGAAGATATTTCCTCATTGCATTCATTCCAATCGTAATAATTTAAATAGCTGTTCAATTATTTTAGCAATTAATTCTAAGATTTTGTCCAGGATAGATTTCTTAACACTTTCTCTGAATTCCGTTTCACTAGTATATGGAGCAGGTATCTCAAATTCATATTTTTTCATATCGAACCCCACCATAAAGCAATCTACATCATGATAGCTGTAGCTCAAATCCCAAGGTTCTACACACCATCCTGAATAGGAGGGTTGCGTATATTTATCAGCATCGAGCTCGTCCCCGTCATATTTTATTGTATAATAATAGTTTGAATCAGGATCTTTGAATATAAAGTATTCCACAATAGTACCTCCTGCAGTTACTTTTGTACCTTCTTTATAATAGGTAGTTCTAGCAATTTTATCTACCCAATATCCTGGCTGTAGATTGTATTTTGGATTGAAGGCAATTTTCCAATCCCGCCCCATCTTATCAAGAACACAAGCTACCCACTGTTCCTGATAAAGAGGTAAGTATCTTTTTGCTATAGGTGGAGCTGTATATTGATTAGCGCCCACACACATAAAATAGTACTTTCCTGGTTTATCAAGTCTAAACTCTCTAGTGTAATAGGGAATAAAAACAGGTTCAGACCAACCACCATATCCTGAGGCAAATTTTATACATCCTTCCTTTTGAGGTACCCAGTAGACATATATCCCGGATTGGTTTTCATAGAGAACCATTGCATATAGAGCAACTACTCTATAATCACCCGGGTTTATAGAGCTAAACCTATAGGAGCATGTTAAAACGACATTACCAGGAGATTTCTCAGTTAAATTTATCTTAATCTCAGCACTACCAGGGAGATATGCTGTTTGCAATTTCTCTAACTTAAGGTAGATAAATAAAGAAGCTGAAAAGACTAGAATCAGCACTAGAAAAACCTTAATTTTCTTTCCTCTAATATCTAAAAGATTTTTCCACCTATTAAGAACCATCCTAGTAGCAATACTACTGCTATTATAGGATCGCCTAAAGCAACGCCTATAGCTACAAGCAGGAGTATCATCATCCAGTCTTTCTTATCATCCAAACCCTTTGTTGAAGTTCCTGTGCTTTGCGTGGCGTGCTTTAGTTTATCTAACCAAGATACTTTCTCATAACATAAATTGCCTTGGCATACATAGTCATCTTTTTCCTCTTCTTTAAGCTCCTCCTTCTTCTTCACACCATATACCCAGAAATCTATTCTAGCCGTATCTATGGCTTTATTTGTTTGCTTATCTACTGCAGCAACTAGGAAGTAATACCTGTCACATGTGTATTGATAGCCATAGGCAGGATCATTAGCACATCTTGCATTAGTGCCTACACATATCGTCTCTAATTGCTTTGAAGTGGGTACTCCCCAAGGTATTGCCCAGCTTCCTTCAAGAACAACTTTAAAATCATTGAGGTCTTTTACTATATGTGTTTCTACATTAGGGTTCTTCTCTTTAATCTCTTTCTCTTTAGCTTCGCAGCGGTATCCTGTACAGTACCATATATATTTTTTCTTTATGGGATCGTAATAGTCGCATACAGTTCTTACTTTGTATATGGTTGGAACTGAGCTGATCTTAAGCGCAGTAACCCAGCAATTAATATCAGTATGCGCTACATGTGATGCAAACATAGGTGCTGTTCCAGTGCAGTCGGGGATTCTGCTATCTTTGTAGGTGCCTGGCATGTGGGAAAATGCGTTAACTGTAAACATAAATTTATAGTTACATGTTTTGGTTATTTCATAGAATTTAGCTTCCTTCAAACAGGCATCTACGTAACTCTCCAAACCTGAATAGGTATCCGTAGGTTTGTTCATCTCCCATATTACTTTGTATCTGAAAGCCTGTCCCCAATATACCTCCCTACTAGATAATTGCCCTGTAACCAGCATAAGCGGTAAAGACGTTGTTTTAACTGTACCTTGACTTGGGTAGTAACAGGATGCTTCCTCAAAAGGATTACAGGGTTCTGAATTTATTTTTATTATAGAGTATGTCGTATCTATTGCTCTGTAATAGAGCATAGCTACAGCTAAAATTAGAAAGGCAAATATAACTTTGCCGGATCTAGTTTCCTGAGCTTTCTTAATTTTTTCAGAGCCTAAAGCGTATAGAAGTATTGTTGCAACAATTATGCTAAAGACTATATCTGCATTAGTGAGGATTTGTTTAGCAATACTATAAGATCCTGTAGCAAGAATCCCTCCAAGAGAAAGAGTTCCAATTATTCCTAGTATAGCTACAAATATCGGGAGATATGCTAGTATGTAAGGGAGGATTACCTGAATCATTTTCCTACCACTACCACAGGTTGTCGTTGCTTTGCTCTTATACTACCAATTAGCAATATAGCTAATAATAAATATAATTCTTTTGGAATAACACATTTACCCTCTTCGCAGATTTCCCACCTTTCACAATCATCGCTTGTAGTACATTCTTTACCAGACTCAACACATCGACCTTGACTACATACGTAACCTGAAGGACAGTCTGCATCGGATGAGCATGTTGTTACTTTTTCCCCAGTATCCGTTTGTCCTTCGTTGCTTCCAGGTTCTTCGGGAACAACTTTTCTAACAATACCTACTTTTCTGTAATCGTATGCCGGTTTACCACAATCTGGATAAATTCCTACCTTGGCATACCAGTAATGGTCTGTGCCGAAGTGTCTGTTAGGGTTGCATGCATCATATGTTCCTTTTGCGGGTGCTTTTACCTTCAAATAAACAGTTTCCTTCGCATTAGGCGCTAGGTTGTATATATATGCATCTGCATAATTTTCATTACCCGGGCAACAGAGGCTTCCTGGAGGTGCTTCTATAGCCATGATTGTTTGTCTATATGAGCATCCAGCAGGATCTTCCTCACAGGGCAATAAGCTACCTTCAACAAGTATTTTTGAGCATGTTGCAGAACCAGTATTCTGAACAACTGCTGTGATAGTTACAATATCACCTTCCTTAGCATAAGATTTATCTACGCCTGCAGATACTATTTTAGGTTCGCATTTTGCTGGAGGTTGCTCTTCCTCTTCTTCTGGAGGTTGTTCCGGAGGAGCTTCCTCTTCTTCTTTTTTGTAAATATCAAATTCCTGAATATCCTCATCCATAACACAGGACATATCGGGGCAAGATAAAGCTTGCACCACTACTTTATAGTGACCAGGTCCATAGTTGTCACAGAGATAGCCAACATTAGGTTTCCAAATACCATATACTATAAAAGAACTGCCACAAGATTTTCCATAATAAGTACATTCCCAATCATCATCTGCAAAACAGCTTTCAAAAATTAATGTACCATCTCTATACCATCTCTCACAATAACCGGCTGCTTTTGCTCCTGCACACTTTGTACAATCAGCTTTCAATGCAGGATCATACAAATCTACATATTTATTAGCATCTGCATCACAATAGTAAGAACCTCTATAAACTTGAAAAGTTCTAAAGAATTTGAGTAAATAATATTGGAGGGTCGATATATCTTTCATTTTAGGTGTTTCTAGTGGTTGCGCAAACCCAGAAGTTGTAAATAAGACTACCAAAACAAGTACAGGCAAAATTTTCCGAAGCATTCTTTGGACTAACATTATTATTTTATTATGCATATAAATATTTAATAATGTCCATGGGACGATCACTTCTACTAGCAACACTTGTAGCATTCTCTGTAGTACAGATAGTTTCAAGATTATTCGGCTTTGAGTGGGAAGCAATCTGGCAGGTTGGGTTTATGTCTGCACTATCCTCATGGGTATGGCTTGCCTTATACGAATATCCGGAAAAAGCGAAACACACCTTAAGGAATGAATTGGAGAGTTATCTGGCCTCTTTCTTTATTGCGGTAATGATCGCTCTCCTAACGCAGGCTTTCGATAAAATACAGACGTTACATGATTTCGTAGAATTTCTTGCCTTCTTCTGCTTAGGGATATTCACGAGATTCCTAACAAGAACAGTTGTTTTGGAGGAGAAGATAGCAGACACTGACATACCGAGACAAGTAGGTGCTGGAATTGTGATTGGTAGCATAATTGGACTTATAATCGCATTAGGAGGTGCTTGGGATGGCTGGAGGTGAGAAGTTAGTGGAGAAAGTGTATGTAGGTAAAAAACCGTTGCTTAGATATGTGTTGGCTGTAATAAATCTGATGAGTAAAGGAAACATCCAGAGATGCATAGTGATGGCGAGAGGTGCTCTAATAAGCAGAGCAGTAGATGTCTGCAACAGGGTTGTGAAGCACTGTCCTTACATACAAATAGGGAATATTAAAATAGGTTCTCAGAAAGTTGAAAGCGATGGCAAAGAGCGATTGGTGTCTGAAATAGCAATAGAACTAGTAAAAGCTGGCTGACTTCTCCTCAAATTCTTTTATTGATAGATAAATCAGAACAAAAGCTAAGAATCCCGCCAAAAATCTAAGTGAAAATGCTGTAAATATTTCTAAACCAGCATCCACTAGATCGCTATCAAAGCCACCTCTACCATAAGTCCATAGGACTACTATAAGAGGATGGTATCTAAGGGGTTTGCATAATTTATTCCCAGATTCGCTAAAGAGAAGATATCCAAAAATCGCAAAAATCACACTTCCTATAGGTCCCATTATCGCTGTGAAACCAGAAACAAAAGGAGGTTCCTTTAGAAGAACATGACCTCCCGTAAGAAGAAATCCTGCTGATATGAGGGAAACTTCTTTAACAGGTAGGTTGAAAGCCTTAGCCGCTAAAAGGTGGCATAATTCGTGAAAAGCCACATGTCCTATATCAAATAGGAGTAGGTATAGTACCCATAGCGTCGCTCTTACTATCAAATCTATCTGACTACGGTCAAGGGTACGGGTGGTTTTAGCCTCCATGGTTTCTTTACACAAGCATAACCCACACAATCTAGGATTAACTTATTATTTTTAACATACGCCCTTATAGCATAACTTCTATCAGCCAAATTTACATAGAAAGTGGGCTTATCTTCAAATACAACCACCTTAGCAGTACCATATGGAGACTCCAACTGATAGACATATGCTCGTTCCTTAGGTAAATATTTTACAAAGACCCATCTTACGACGAAATCGTCTTTTTTGATGGTAAAACCTTTAGTAGCATCAAACATGTCTATTTTCTTCTTTATAAAAACCATGCTTGGGGTTACGCAGGTATATAGTTTTGCTAAAGCACCTTGTTCAGTTATTTTTTCTATTTGGAAAATTACGCAGGAATCTGGTGCAAAAACATCCCCCTCCTTAAGTGAGAGCGTTCTACCATTTACTAGGAGATACAAAGTTTTATTCTCAACGGTGTAGTATTTGACATGTGTTCCATATATATCTAGGTAAGTGGAGGGGTCTAATATAACATAGCTGGCTCTTATATAGCCATAGGCATGTATCCCTACAAAGAATAGTACTAGCAACACTGCTGTTGTTATAATAATTCTGTCAATCATGCCTCACCACCATCATTAAAACTATTCCTATTAATAATGAAAATGCTAAAGTTCCTATTATAGCTAAGTCCAATAGTTCGGGTTTTGCTTCTGCTACAGTCACTAAAATATTCCAAGTGCCGTGCATAGTCCAAGGAGCTAATTGGGATTGGGTTGCAACCACCAAAACCGCCATAATTGTGAAGAAGAGAAAAGATGCGAACAGAGCTGGAGTATTCCATAGACCATAAGCGTTAATATGAAAAAGAGCTGCAATTGTTGCTATCACAAATATAGCGAAGTAACCCAGATATCTTTTTAAATTACTGTAGGCAAAGCCAAGGAAGAGGTTGTTCTCACTGGGAGCTACTACAAGCATATGGAGTATAGCAGATGTTGGTAATGCTATACTCATTGGTACTCTGGTGGCCATTGCTGCCAATAGAGGAGGTACTATGGCAAACGTAATTATGTCTTTCATGAAAGGTAAAAATAACAGAAAAGCAATAAACCATCCGAGAGTTACTAGCACAAGAGGCGTGTACCTTCCAAATCTTTTCGCAACTGTGTCTGGGTAAACTGTCCAGTAGTAAAATTCCTTCTCAAATTTCCCTATATAAACCAGAGCGAGTAAGACAGGCAGGACCCAGCAAAGAGTATAGAAAAGACCGAACCATTGTAAAGATGGGAAGGTTAGTAGGAATAAAGCGCCTAGCAATGCTAAAGCTACTAGAGATTTGGGGAATGTTTCCTGAGGTATCATTAATATTTATTTAAAATAATAGGTATAAATATGCTACTGCATTAATTATCGCATGGCTTAATATTGCAGGATATTTGGTTCTATAAGCAAGAACAACCCACCCTATCAAAATACTCCATATGAATATCGGGATTGTTGCAAGTTTAGACCCGATAATAAACACGTGATATAAAACTCTCATAACACTCGTTATAACTATGGAGGGGATTACTCCAACTCTTTGCGCCAATGTAGCTAAGATAGCTGCTGAGAAGAAACATTCCTCAATATAAGGAATAGCAACTGACAAGCTAACATATAGAAGTATACTATGTGGGAAACTTACATCAAAGATAGGTGCTGTTGTCCCTAAGACATAGTTCAACACTATATATAAGAATGCTAAAACAATAGCTAGATAGGTTGTTTTCTCTAATTTATCAGGATTCTCGTGAATATCTCCTAATCCTATAAATTCTGCAGGAAGATCTATACCGAGAAATCTCTCAAATGTTGATACCACTGCTACAAACGAATAGAGAGTTAAAGTTATAAGATAAACTAGAGATATTTTCTCAAAAACAGATGGCAATGTTCCTGCTTTTGCTCCTGTATATAGTAGAAGAAGAAGTGCACCTACTGAAAGGGTAAAGTAGAAACACTCTTTTTTATCTGCTGTTGACCAGATTGTATTATAGCTTCCTTCAGGGGCAGAGGTAAACCAATTTCTAGGAGATTCCCAATGAGGAATGTGCTTTCCTATGTATTTCTCGAAAAACTTGTTCAAATCTTCCATAATCTTTATATATTTTTAGAGATTTCAAGAATATATATAGCTTTCTTAAAGAAATGAGTTGGAAAAAGCTCAGAAGAAGAGCTTTGGAAATATATCATCAGCTAAAAGAGGAGTTGAAGGAAGAGAAAGAGGCTACTATAGAGGATATTCAGAGAATAACTGGATATAGTAGGCCATTTCTGTACAGAATATTGAAAATCATGGAAGACTTGAAGATGATAGTTAAGAAAGGAAAGAGATATCAAATAAGATAGAGAAGATTCACAATCACGTGTGCTACAAGAGGAGGTATAAGACTACCTTTCCAGAAGCCTAAAAGAGCGAAAATAAAACCAATAATGGTTAGAGGAATTATGTTACTCCAGGATTGTGCTAATAGGAAAAGATGAAACATTGCAAAAGACAATCCGGCGATTATACAACCTGGGATTACTCCAAGCCATGCCCTAAAGGTTTGTGCTATAGTACCTACAACACCTGCTGTTTCTGCTGCAGGAGCTATCCAAAGTAGATTAAGTAACAAAATTGGAGAAACTGCTACTGCGGGATGTTTTAACATCATTGCGAAAGGTATGCAAAGCAAGCCCCCAATTATGCCTAGATATATGCATTTCTCAATGTTTTCCTCCGTAGGTCTCCCTGATATGAACGGTATTGCCCTGCACGCTCTTAACCACTTAGGAGCTTCTTTAGTAGTTAACCAAAATCTTTCCCAAGGAGTTATCATCAATCAATATATTAAAATCATCGATGTATATGCTATCGCCATTCTCTCTACAGCTTTTTCAGTTATTCCGTACGCTTTTGCTAGCTCTGCAACAACATCCGCATTGGCATAGAGTGTCCAGAGGAGCATAAGAGGTATTCCTATAAAAATTATAAGATAGCCCGAAACTCTTATTAGAGAGTCTTTTATTGAGACATTGATCACAGGGAAGGAAAGTTCTTCTGCTGACTTAACTGGTCTGAACCAATTCCTAGGGCCTTCCCATCTGAGTATTTCCCGCAATTCCTTCAACATTTTTCCTTAAAATATTAAACTAAACAGATTTACTAAAATATGTGCAATAAAAGGTGGTAATAAACTTCTCTTCATTAAACCTAATGTTGCAAATAGAGCGCCTAAGATAAACAAAGGTATAAGATTGGCGGGATCTGTTGCCAGAAGGAAAATATGAAACATTGCAAAAGATAGTCCAGCAATAATTATGCCGGGTACAATCCCTAAGAAAATTCTAAAAGCTTCAGCAATTACTCCAACAACACCTTGCGTTTCCGCTGCGGGACCTATCCATAATAGAATAAGCAAGGTAGTGGGAGTTACTGCGGTTGCTGGTTGTTTTAACATCATTGCAAAAGGTAATGCTAAGAGACCTCCTATAACTCCCACTATAAATAATTTCTCAAATTCTTCCTCAGTTATTCTTTTAGGCGGTATTGGAACAGCTCTAACCTGCGTAAAAAAGCTAAGAGCAGGATATTTTCTTTTGAGATTTTCAGTAACCCAAAAACGACCCCAAGGAACTAGAAGATGCCAGTATATGAGAATCATAACCGTATAGGCCATCGCCATTGTTTTAACCTTGTCAGGAGGTATACCATATGCGATAGCTAACTGGGATACTGTTTCTGCATGCGCATACAATGTCCAAAGAAGCATAAGAGGCACTCCTATGAAGATACCTAAATAGAAAACACCAATACGAATTAAAGCATCTCTAAATGTTCTATTTTCAATAGGATATCCGACTTCCTCTAAACTTTTAGCTGGACGAAACCAATTTCTATGTCCCTCCCATTTAAATATTTCTTTCAGCTCTTCAAAAGACATTATTTTTTCACGATTGCAAAGACCTTCTTTCCGTCCCTTCTCCTTATAATCAATCCCTTTGGCTTATTGGTAAACTCGAAAGCTATCCCTACCTTACCCACCCTAGCACCTTCCAGAGTACCATCCTCAGCTACCAAATCATTTACCTCTATTCGCTCTGTTTCCACATTCTCTTTTTTAGTTTCTTTCTTGAAAATTCCTAATATTCTTTCTTGTAAGGTTTGGGGAAGCGTGTAGGTCACTACACACGCCAAATACTCATTCTCCTTTGTGCAATCAGCTACCAATAAGTTAGGAATTTCCTTCTCAACACTACCCTCAATAACAACTTTAGCAGGCATTATATTATTTGATGATATTTATTTAATATAAATATGATGGGTTTGCAATCATTCAACAAAGAGGAATTTCTGAAATTCTTAAGCAAGCCGTACTTCGTGCTTAGAAAAGAGCACGGGAAATGGTATATCATCGTACCCAAGTTTGTAAACGGGAGTTTTGGGTTTCTGATTGATGAAACTGAAACCTATAGGGTATATTTGGTTACGAAATACACGAGCTGGATTATGAAGCTTCCAGAGGAGCTCAGAAGAGAGTTGAACCTGGAGAGCCCTAAGAACATAGCCTATATAGAAGATGATGAGTTGAAAATATATCCTAATGAATATCTCCCTATTCTGCTCGAAAAGCTCAAAAAATTTGTATATATAAAAGATGGAAAGATAAAAATCAGGAGAGACCTCATGTGGGATGCTATAGTCACTCTTGTGAAAGAAGGAATTCTGCCTTACAAGCCAAAACCTGTTGAAGAGAAAGATATTCTTGATAGATATCCTAAGTTTGAATTACGTCCTTATCAAAGAAGAGCCTGGGAAGCGTTTCTAAAATTTGGGCGAATAGGTGTATTTTTCCCACCAGGTGCCGGTAAAACCTATGTAAGTTTATATATAATGAGTAGGATAGCGGGTCCTAAACTTGTTGTAGTGCCTTCCAGAACACTGGTAGAGCACTGGGAAAGCAAAATAGAGGAGCTGACATACTTGGAGAAAGATGAATATATCGTTTGCACTTACCATAGAGCTCTAAAAAGATACATGCAGAAGTCTTTTACGCTTGCTATCTATGATGAGTGTCACCATATTCCTGCGGATATGTTTTCCGCTCTTTTCATGCTGAAAACTAAGTACAGCGTCATGCTTTCCGGCTCCCCTCTTAGGGAGGATGGGAGGGATGCCTACTTATTTGCATTTGCAGGATTTCCTATAGGATTGAGCGCTTGGGAGTGGGAACAATTGGTGAAAGAAGGTGTTATAAAGAAACCTCAAGTAACTGTGTTTATTGTACCAGATTTAAAGAGAAAAATAGAACTTGCAATTTACCTATTTAATAAGTCTGAGGGGAAAACATTTATCTTCTGCGACAGTATAGATTTGGGTGAAGCTTTGAGTAAAGCACTGAATGTTCCCTTCATACACGGAAAAACCAAAGATAGGTTGGAGATACTGGAAACTTATGATAAAGTTATAGTGTCTCGTGTTGGTGATGAAGGTATTGATATAACCGATTTAGACACTATAATAGAGGTGGATTTCTTAAAAGGAAGTAGGCGACAAAGTATGCAAAGGAATGGTAGATTGTTACATTCTAAATTTAGTGGTACTCATTACATAATAATGACTTATGAGGAGTTTGAAAGGTATCGAAAAAGGCTCATGCCTCTATATGAGAAGAACATTCCTGTGAAAATCTACCATATTTGAAATTCATCTCTCTCCACAGATGCTTCTTCGAGTAGTATTCTATAACCACAAAGGGGGCATACAAAACTCCTGTATCCCTTTTTTCTGAAAATAACAGACTTTACTTTATACATGAGAACATCCTTATTTAAAGCTCCACATTTGGGGCAACGAATCATTTTTCACTCTTTATTTTTTACAAAGAATTTCCTACCTTTAATGATTAAATCGGCATTCTCTGCTTCTACAACAATTTCCTTCGAGTCTATTCGAATATTTTTTGGATTCCTGAAATATTTTATCTTAACTTCCGAGCTTTTCTCGCGAACAAGAGTTAATTCGTCAGTCTCATCTATAAGATTCAAACAAACACCGTTTGATTCACAAGATAAAATACCTGGTGCTTCTTCTAAACTTCCCTCAATTGATGAACATAACTGCTTAAAATTTTTCTTTATTTCATCAGAGATCATAATATTTTTATATAAGCAATTATATATATCTTTTTGCCTGATATGCGAATTCATAACCACATTTTTTACATCTCAAAATATAAGCTACTGATTTCTTGAAACGTATTGTTTTGACTATCTCATAATCTTCGCTACCGCATCTGGGACAATAGGGTTTGTATCCTTGCTCCCATTGAACTTCTTTTAATGCGTTTCTTACATATGCAAGTTCTTCTCTAAGAAGAGTCAATTCTTTATTTATTTGCAATATCTGATCTCTGACAATACCTAGGTAAAAACCATGACGTGATGCTTTGGCCAAAAGAAGTTGCACTTCTTTAGCAAGAGCTTCCAGTTTTGTTTCTACTTTATCCAAATCGCCCTTTTCAAATAAGTCTTTAAATTCCTCAAGGGCTTTCTTTTCTTCATAAATAAAAGAAAAATATTCTTCCAATATATCTAACACATAATCAGGATCCCAGTCACCATGGGCTATAAGAGCCTGTGTAATTAATTTTGCTACATCTATCAGTGATATTTCAATCTTACACTTGTTGGCAAGATTCTTTACTTGTATACATAAATCTCTAAATTCCGCATAAGGTACTCCATAACTATAGAAAATGTTTCTCTCCCAAAATTCTCTAAGTAAAGTTTCTTCCTTATCCATTAAATTATTTGCGCAAGAACTCCTTATATATATTCTCTTCCTCTTTTCTTAGCTTATCTAAGAACCTTTTAAGATCCGATCTGCCTTGTATAGGTGGAAATTCTTTTATACGCTTCATTTTCTTTCGAAGGAGAATCTCGTGGACTTTCGGTTTATAGACTACCTCATAAAGAACCCACACTTCTTTCCCCTTAGGGTTACAGAAAATTTCCTCTTGTTCATCAGATAAAGTACCAATAATTCCTGGGACCCAACACATTCGCTCTCCGGTATGCTCAATAATAATACACTTGCAGGGACTCCTCTTAGCTTTTTCGGGATATACTACTATACCCATTTTTACCGATTATACTTCTCTTAAAATAAAAATAAAGAAAAAATTAGCCAGAGAGTTCGTTAGCTACACATGCCAAGAACTCATAGTATGACTTACCCTCACACTTCTCAGCTGCCTCTGCCATCTTTTCATTTCTATCAATAACTTTTTCACTCTTTCTAATAACACTTCTCTTCCTCAATGTTGGGAAGCGAGGTTCTCCTACCACCACTGGCCTATAGCCATGTTGGATAAAGTCAATGATAGCACCAAATCTTTGAAGCCTCTTTCCTTTAATCCTTGCTTTCATAGTTTCCGCAGTAACCGCCACGACTATCACCTCCTACTTTTTCGATAATTGCTATAGAAATAGACATATATAAGCTTTTCTTTCAGAAATTAGAAGATTCTGGCATCATTAACTTTCTTATGTACTCTGCTATCTCACCAAGTTCTCCTAGTTTAGTATCCATCAATTTACAGTAAGAAGGTCTCTCCTCAGATGTATAAATATATTCTCTCCTAGAACAAGTCTCTTTAAAAGGACATATAAAAACTAGAATACCATGAGGTAATATTTGAAAGCAAACACCTTCCTTACAAGCAAATACCGTCTTTAATAAAATTTCTTTTTTAGAGCAATTTCCTTTTAGAACCTTCCTTACAGAGACAATTCCAAAAGACTTCAGCTCCTCAATATGGTGACTAATAACACCAGGAGATAAATTTAATTTCTTCGATAAAGAATAAATAGAAAGAGGCATATCGCTGGAACATACTGCCTCCAATATTTTTAGCTTTGTATCTATTCCTCGAATCATTCTTTCAAAATATTGTCCTCAATCCATTTTTTTAGATCATTCAGCAACGTCTTGTTTCCCGAAGTTTTCAGAAAAACTAGTTCTCTGCCCTCGCTTCTTAACAACCCTTCCAAAGTTGCTGTCTTTACCTTACCATCTTCCGTCTTTACTTGTGCTGTACATCTAAGGATTCCTGATTCCTTATCCAGATTGCAACTAATATCCGCATCTTCCAACACCTTGCCCCTTCCTTTACCAAACAGTGGCATCTCCAATCACCTCCTTTTAAGATATAATTCTTCAAGCATCTTCAAGTAAGATTCGATATCATAGCAGGATTGTATAATCAGATCCTCATCTAATAATACAGGAAGTTCTACTCTTTTGCCCAAAAGCTCATACAAATAATTAATCCTATGATCCTCCTCGTAAACAATGTCTATTTTCTTTGAAAGAGGTGCTTTTATGTTGAATAGCGTTACAGCTATCTTTGCCATAGCACATATAGGACACCCTTTCTTAACAAATAATATTGGCCTCATGGTTCCTCTCCCTCAAACACAGCAGCACTTTTCACCTTTTTCTCGGAATACAATTCATAAGAGTAGGAGTATTCATCCGCTAAATATATTATAGGAACCTGCTTGTTTGCAAGATCCTCTAGGATGACTTTTGAATACAGATACTTCTTGTACAGGTATCCATTCTTAAAATGGTAAATGCGCAAACCAAGAGGCCCTTTAGCTCCTAATTGGACAGCTCTTGGGTCATACTCTACCACAGCTACTTCTGGTATTTCCAGGTTCCATATTATTTTACGTATTTTCTCGAACAATGTCATTTTATATACCTCCTCTCTCTTTCTTTTGTTGCTGGGGATATGATACCTTCCCGATAAACACTTTCCAGAAAAGATGCAAGTAAAAATTTATCTACTTCTCTCTTCAGATAAGGGAGCTTGAATTTTAGGCGATCTATGAAGGTCTGCATCATATCTAAGGGCAACATTATATCTGGGCTAACTCTCCCAGAAAGTAGAATAGGACGTACTTTTAATTCCTCCATCCATCTTTCAAACTCCTTTAGATCCTCAGCCATTTTTTTGGAGTACTTGCTCGCAGTCTCCTTGTTGATGATATCTGCACTAACACATATGGTTATGAGATCCATAAGATAACCAAGCAATGTTGAAAATGTTCTTTTTATCTCATAGGGAAGTGTTGGAGGTAGAGGTTTATTCATGTTTAAGCACCTTTTTACAGTAGTGATATATTCCTCCAGTAAATCTGCCAACTCACATATTTTTTGTAGCTCAGAGGGTAGCGTAAATATGAAGTTCTTCCATTCCATTCTTGATATTATAATATCAATGGGATCTCTCATGCTTCTCACCTTTCACTTCCTTCTTTTTCTTTAATTCCTCCAAAACAGACTCCGTTCTAACTTTTAACTCAGGGAGGTTGCTTAAGAAATCAAGCTGCAGATCCTTTGCAAACTCTGCCATTTCCTTCATTTCTTCTTTAACTAATTGCCTTTCTGGTTTAGCCATCAGCTTAGCGAAAGACTCATGCATCTTCATAAGTTCTCCGGCAAGTTCTTTAATCATGCGGTCTGATATAGCTGAATGTCTCATATAATCTGCCTCACTAAGCTGGTAGTTGGTAAGTATTTGTGTTAATTGCGAGACTTTGTTTAGAGCTGCTTGGAGAGAATTCGTAGCTTCGTCTACTGCTGTTGTCAGCGCTTCATTTTCTGCCATTAGGTCAACTACTTGTTGCTTATAATATTGAGCTTCCTTTGTTCTCTCTACATATGCGTGATAGAGGCGACTCATTCGCTCATATAAGTTAATAATAAGTTCTCTAATGTATGGGTCCTCTATCTCTTCAAGATCTACTTCCGCAAGTGATTCTACTATCTTCCTCAACTTATTCAGCTTACCTTTAGTATTGTCCGGCATTCCTCCGTTAGGAGCGTATTCCGTTTCGCTCCCGGAACTAGAGTTCTGGCTTGAAGATCTTGGTTTCACAAGATACTCTTCCTCACGAATTATACGAACATGCTCTTTCTTTGGCATACGCCTACCATCTAAAGTCATATATATGGGTAGAATCCCGTGCCTTAGGTATGATATAAGGTTCTCCTCCTGATAGAGTATCTCTGAAATTCTAGAAAGTGGGCAAAGAAATAATTCTGCAAATTTTGTTGGCTTTGAATAGTTGTCTACTAATATTAGCGAGAGATAAGGGTAATTTTCATGATATCTCAGAACAACACCCCATAGCCAAGGATACTCTTCCCCTTTAAGTCGAAAAGGGCGCATATTAGATAATGCGCTAACTACTTTTATAGGGGTTTTTACTCTAAATCTTATGTAGAAAGATTCTACACGCTTTACTTTCCTAAAATATTCTAGTTGCTCTTCGATTTGTTTCTCAATCGCTTCTTCAAGTTCTCTTTCTTTCTTTAGTTTTGATATCTCTTTTTCTAAAGATAAAATCTTAATATGTTGTTTATTCAGGAGATCTTTAATAGCAGAAGGTAGCTTCTCGTAGATATCTGGAGAGATTTCCACAAAATAGGCTTTTCGGATAGGCTTAACTATCTTTTTCTTAGCTAGAGAAAGTCTATTGCGTAGAGTATCGCCTAACTCAGATAGATACTTACCTACTTTCCTGAAGAATCGCTTCAGCTTATACATACGCTTAGGATATCTCCTCAAGTTCTTCCTCAACTTCCTCTTTAGACATTCCTTGAAGAGGTGTTTTCTCCGAAACAACTCCGAACCCTGCTTTTTTACCTCCCTTTGCTTTTGGTTTTACTTTTTTCTTTCGGAATCTTACTATTAGAAGGAGAACTGCTATAATCGTAATTAGTGCTAATATCGTTTTACCGCTTATCCTTCCTCCTGAAGCAACCGTTGGGGATATTTCATGAATCTCGAATTCTTTGAATACGGGTTCAATATTGGATCCTGTTACCTTTATAGCATAGTTTCCAGTATCTTGCAATATAACATGTTGCTCCGCTACACCGTCCTTTACCGTTATGTTTGCAGTGAAATTACCATGGATCACTGTGAGGGTAGCATCTACTTTCGCAACGGTACCATTCTCTGTTAACAATTTAAACAACACTCTATCACCTGGTCTCAAATCCGTGAAATTGACTCTTGTCTCATTTATAAAGGGTGCTAGAATAACTTTTATTCTTTGAATTTGTTGTTGCTGTGTCTTTTGAGTTTCCTGCTGCTGGGTCTGTTTCTCCTGATATACTTCTATACTTACTTGATTGCTCGCCTGGCAATTCACTTTTTCAGCTTTGACGGTGTAATTACCCGCAGGTAGGTTAACTTCAACCTTTCCCTGTGCATTCGTAAGATAACATCTCTGCGAAGTTTGCGATACGAAACATACTCGTGCTCCCTGGGAAGGTTTACTATCTTCAAATACAGTTGCAACTATCTTTTCAGTGGTTTTAACTCTAGTATTGTTTATTACCAGGGTAAGTAAACATTGCTGTTGAGTTTGCTGGTTCTCCTGCTTCTGTTCCTGTTGAGTTTGTTGAGTTTGGTTTTGTTCAGGTGGATATGGAGTAACACGGCAACTTTGATCTATTTCGAAGACCTTTGCTGTTGGCTCATATCCTTCTGCAAACACTCTGACTATAACATAAGTTGCGTCCTTAGGAATTATGAAATCATAAAACCCTCCAATAATGTTGATCTGTTCGCTTCGTCCAGATGATGTTGTTATCCTACCTTCTGCATTTACATGCCTGCCAGTATCATCAGTAACCTCTATAGTTACAAGTTGTCCAGGGCATGCGAAGCCTGGCATAATAGCCACATTAAGTCTCTTGAGTTGAGGGGTCTGCTGAGATTGCTCCTGCTCAGGTGTTTGCGTCGGAGTGATTGATGCTGAGAAAGCATAATCTGCTTTCATCTCGAACTGCACTAGAGGATTTCCTTGGCTTGGTATGAAGTAAGTTATTGCAGTTATGTTTATTTTATGACCATTACATACAACCGTTTCAGTAGAGCCATATTCTACTTTCTTATAAAGATCTGCGCAACCCTCCAGCTTAAGGAAACAAGCTGTCTGTCCCACATCATATAGAGTTATTTTAACCCCATCCAGTAGAAAACTTTGACCCTTCTCAAGCCACCCATTATTAGGCAACTGTAGAGAATACCAGGGTTGTTGAGGTTGCTGGACTTGGATTGTTACAGGAATTTCTTTTGAGGATGTCTCATTTTTAAGAATTATCTTAGCGTAATGTGTGCCTGATGAAGCGCTAGAAGGTATTGCTATCACTACTGAAATACCTACCGTACCTGCATTGTTGGTATAATTGAAGTATGTTTGGCTAAAAGATATCCAAGCTGCTTTATCCCCTGACCGAGTTACTATCAGAGTCTCGTTATTTAATGTTACGGAAATTGTCTGTTGGATATATTTACCTGGTTCTGCTGATACAGATATGCTCGAGGTACTGGTCGAAAAGGCATATATTTTACCTACAAATAATAAAACCACCACTACTATTATGAAAGCACTTGGTATCAATTTTGACCCTTTCATTTTTTAGAAGGTTAATTTTTTAGAAGATATTTAAATGTTTCGATTATGCAAACTCTTTAACAAGTTGTTCAAGAATCTGCAGAGCTCTTTTATCAGACGCATACGGCCTGTCTCTGAAGCTGTGTTCTACTATTTTAGGCGATATGTGGTATTTTCTCCTTATCTCCACGGCTTTTATGAAATCTTCCTCTGTTTCGATAGGTCCAAAAGGAGGTGGGGTGGGGATATCATACCTTTTTATCAGCTCTGTAAAAACATACCCGCAAAGTGGGCACATGGAATTGACACCGACGATTACATTGCCACAGTTTCTACATTTGGCGACATAATAGCCCTTCTCTTCCATAAATTCTTTGAGATTATCTATAGTAAACTCTTCTTTAATTTTACGTCGAGGTCGATTTAATTTTTCCTCTAACTTCTCCATTAACTTTGAGATATCTATTTTAACATTCCTTACCATTATACTTTTATGGATGTGGGTGAGATATTAAATAAACTTTACGATTTACCCGTGAAAATAGTTGAGCACTATAGACCTACATATATTCCCGTATCAGAATATATAAGAGTATCCTGTTTATATGGGGGTAAGAAGTTTGTTTACTTCATGGAGATTGCTTCCTTCTTCGACAAGTATATTGGGGATATGAGAGTAACTAAAGCGCTTTTAAGAAACGCCATCACCAACAGAAGCTATGAATATGCTCCTTATTTCCTAATAGCTATGCCTATGATATATCATGGGAAACCTAAATATGTTATCTTATCTGAAGCTGTAGGGAGCAGATTTAGATTGAGAGTTTCAAAATGCTATTATGTACCTAACTGGCGTTATCTAGTCAAAGTTGCTGCCTACCATAGTGAAGATCCGAAATACTTCAATTTGGTAACCTTTCCAACAAATGGTAAAAACTGGCTACTTAAAAGATTTCAAAGTACAAAAAGCATTGCAGTTCCTGTACCTATATTAGAATTGTGGTTAGAATATGGCCTAGATCATCTAGTTAAGCATTTCGTAGATTATGTTCTTGACTTAATAGCGTATTACGAGAGTTAGCGATTCCTCTTCGTTCTTTAACAAAGTCCCTTCCATACGCAATTTCTTCCCAGAAACAGTTTCTATGTCCACTTTACAAGACACCAAGGTGGGTTTACCAACCTCGCTAAAACTCTGGCAGTCAGACTCCACTTTCTTAAAAACCTCTCCTGTAAGCACTTTACCCACTTTTTCCATCTTGTTTATTAATATTGCCTCTGCATTGAGGGTGCTCATAATATAAATAACTTATACCCTAATAGTTAATAAATGTTGAGGAAAAAATGGAAATGTCTTGATTGTGGGAACACATTTGAAACGGATTGGATACCCTCCTTTCTAGCGAAGTGTCCAAAATGCAACTCGACAAGAGTTTTTAGAATAGACAACTACAGAGGGAGGGGTTTTGGTAGGAGAATGAGGAGAAGGCTGTGCAAGCTATTTCAAATTAACTGAAAAACCGTGGTGAAGAAAATTAAGGTTGAAAAAGCATATTTGATGTAATTTTGCGATTTGGAATAATCTGAAAGAGTCATGCAAGCTATAGCTGAGCCTATAAAGTAGGTTATCGGTATTAATGCTATAAAGAAAAGCCTCTCGCATGGTGCACTATGACAAAGGATCGTCAAAGATAGCCACGCTAAAATTAAAAATATTTTGGCTAATAAGCTGGCTTTAGCTTTTCCAATAATCAAAGGTAAAGTCTTTTTTCCCAACATATCTCCTTTCATATCTTCAAGATCTTTAACTACTTCCCTAGATAAGATACATAGAAAAGTCGGTATTGCTAAATACAAACCCCATTTATTTGAGGATGTGGCTAAGTGGCCAAAGATAAATACAGATGCCGTGAGATAAGATATTGTTAGATTAGAGAGTAAAGCAAATTTTCTCTTCAATTTCCAAGAATATAATATCAATAGAAATATATTAAATGAAGCTATAATCAGGCAGGTTGTTGGTAGGAAGAGACATGCTACTATTATAGCTAATGCGAACATAATGAATGAGTAATAAAATACTATTCTTGGGGGAATCTGTTTGGAAGGTATTGGTCTATGTTTATTATTTATTTTATCAATATCTCTGTCAAAGTAATCGTTTATCGCATTACCCCCTGCTACTGCTAAACTAGCAACTAGAGCGGCCTCAGGTGATCCAAACAAAGACAGAATTGCTAAAGCAGTAATCAGGCAATTGAAAGGTCTTGAAACTCTAAAAAGGCCGTATATTTTTGTTCTAAATGCTTCTAAAAGAGGTATTAATAAAAGTAAGGAAAGAACAACAAATAAATCTACAAGCTGAGTTGTTGCTGAAGCAATCGCTAGTATAAGTTGATCTAGCATCCGGGTCCTCTATTCAGGATTCTTCTCTCGATATTTGATATTGTTGGTGAAATAGGTTTAAAATCCGCTCTATTTTCACTTAGAGATAGCGGCGATTTGTCTATAATCAATCTACCGGCCAACTCTGTTGCTACACCAGATGGCCTAAAAACACACAGGCACTTGTCGCAAACTATGCGTGTTGCTGGATATTCTCTTACATTCTCATGACCGCATTTGGGGCAGATGTATTTAAATGTCATATTTTATTTTTTGGAAACCCTAAATATAAATTTTCAGACAACATCCTCATCATCATCCATCAGACGGCGGGTCCCCTCATCATCCATATAGATGTCTGAATTGTTCCCCTTCTCTAATAGGGCAATTTTTACCTCTTAGTATAGTACAAGCGCCTCTACATATCTCTGCTAAATTACACTCTTTACATCTTTCAGGTATTTGCATAGAGAATTCTATAAATTTTTTGATATTTTCCTGCACTTCATCCATATTATTAAGCCTACCTAAAGAATATGTTAGCCAATAAGGACATGGCGTAACTGTACCATCAGGCAATATTGATATTCTTCTAGTACAGGCACCACAAAGTTTTCCATATTTTTCGTAAATCTTTACTGTCCATGGATACAAGTTTTCGTTAACTAGTTTATACACATTGTCTCTGACTTGATAGGTTCCGGGATCCTCATTCATAAATAGCAAATAGACTTTTTCTAGTGTTTTGGCTGATGGTTCATTATAACCGATGCTCCTGTAGCAGAACATTGCATAACCATAATATTTTGCAAAATTCAATATTTCCCTAAGATCTGGGTAATTATCATCGAAGATAGTAGATCTTATTGAAATTCTATCTGCATATTTTTTAGCATAAATTAAATTACTGTGGACTCTATTGAATAACCCTGGATTCTGTCTAAGGTGGTCGTGCTTACTCCCATAATAATCAAGTGAAACCCATATAGTGGTGTTGTCGTAGGACATTACTTCCTCTAGGTATTTCTTAAAGAATACATCTCCATAAGTGCTGATGGTTATTTTTTCAAACATATCTGTTGCTTTCTTCAGTATTTGGGAGAATTCTGGATGTAGATAGGGCTCTCCACCTAGGATATTTAAATATTTAACACCATTTTCATACAAAATTTGCATATAATCAACTACTACTTCCAAAGGTAGTTTTGTATCTCTAAAGTTCTGCTTTAAATAACAATGCTTACAATTACAAGGACATGTTCCTAATATATGCAGGTGTGCTATTTCGGGAAGCACTTGGCACACCTCCAAGCTTTATCTATTGCAGATTCTAGGATTCGAATAAGATCATCGAGAGATATTTCCTTCAGGATCTCTGGTGGGTCATTTCCTAAAAACTCACGAACAGTCTTATTGCATATTTCCTTAACTAAAGATCTATCTAGCTTTCTCAAACACCATCTGCGTATTTTATTATCAAAATAGACAATATTGAGATATTCTAAAGCATCTAGGTATTTCTGCAGAACTCCTGCCGAATATCCAGTATCTTTAGATAACTCAGATATTGTTTTACTGGATAGCTTCAAAGATATGATTATACTCTCTATTACACTTTTAGGGAGTACAGTATGGCGTGGCATTTTTCTTTTTATTTTCTTTTTCCCAAAAACATTTATATATATTTTACTAAATAGGAAAATAAGATGTCGTCTCTCTCTAGAGAATGTCCATTTGAGCAAATAATTGAAAGAATAAAGCGCTGGTTGTTGCGAGCAAAAAGTATAGAATTTGTTCATATTTACTATTTTGAATCAGATAGAAAACCCTATCATGTTTGGATGCTTTGGAAACCAAATATATACATGAGACGAGGAGGTATTAGATTTAGTTCAAAAGATGACTTAAAGAGATTTCTGAAGGAGGTGATTCTTGACAAGGAAATATATATTAAAATAAAAGAGCTAAAAGATGAACTGAACATAATAGGAGAGTTGCAAAAATCTGCGTAAAAGTTACAAAACATCGCTAAGAAAGCCCCGCACTTTAGTGTGAGGGAGTGTCACTTCAGAAATTCAGCATTTGCTCGAAAGTAAGGCCAAGGTCCTTACGAATTTCTATGGTTTGCGTAGATGTAGAAGTCACAAAACCTTTAAATTGAAATACGTGATAGAAACGCCAATCTCTTCTGAATTTTACTGCTAAGAAAACCTTGAGTGTGTTATGTCTCAAATAGAAATTGATCAATCTTCTCAGTTCGAATTTTGAAATTCTTATGGATTTATCGTTTTTGGTTGTTTTTACCTGAAATAAGTAAGGAACACCTTCCTTAAAAGCTATAACATCGAACTCTCCGAAACTACCTGCTACTCTAAAACTATTAAAACCGCTCTCCTTAAGGAGATCCTTCAGTTCTCTCTCATATTTGCGATAATCTCTCATTTTTAAGGAAAATTTTATATAAATAAGAAGTATATAAATATTACTATGAAAATTCTGGCAAAGGTTGCTAATGGTTGTTTCAGACCACTCCAGAAGGTGAACATACCGGAAGGTGCTGTAGTAGAGCTAGAAATAGATACTAGAAAATGGTTTGAGAAAATAACCGAAAGAACAGGAGATCTTGTAAAGTTACCTGGGAAATACTTCCCAGATTATTTAATAGATAGGCTGTATATTGAATATCTTCGCATAGTCAAACGTGTTAAATCTAGTAAAAGAGAGTGTAAAGATGCAGTAGCCTTGTTTTTTGCATGTAGGAAGCTGGGAATTCCTTGCAAAATTAGGAAAATATCATACAGATCCTTTAAGAATTTGCTAAAGGAGGTTCCGCCACTTCCCCTAACTCATTATTTAGATTTTGTATTAAAATCACTGAAAATTGATAATGTTTTAAGCGAGGAAGAAGTGGTGGAGGCTTTAAAAAAGACTGGAGATTGCATGGGTTTAACAACGCTTGGTGCTGTACTGTATATATTGGCAAATAGAAAAGGAGTGGGCCTAACACAAAAAGCGATCAGTGAGGTGCTTGTAATTACACCTACAGGGCTTAGAAAGAAAATTAAGGAGATAGGAAATAAAATTTAATCTTCCAGATGTTCCTTTAAAAGATTGAATGCTTCCTCAAGATTCTTTTCGATTTTTGAATATAACTCTGGTTCCGGATTCGCATGTTGTTTTAAAAATCTGACATAGTAGAGACAAATATTTAATGTGTCTAACAATCTTTTCTTGTAGTTTCTCATTATAGAGGGAAGGGGAGCGGGCCCGACTCCCATTGCTATTTCACTACCTCTTTTCATCGAGCTTTACGGGTGCCAATTTCCGCCCCTTTTTGTTTATTATATTTTGAAGAGTTTATATACTTTTTGACTCTTGTCTTCTCTCTTTCAAGGGAGGATTTCCGTCCAAAAGCTTAAACTCAATAACATAAACCTCCTGTTCAGGATTCCACCTCCCATATATTTCCTCCCATACTTTTTTAAATTCAGCCACGCTACCATACCCTTCCTTTTTAGCATCCTCTTCTGTTATATTCCCAAGCTTTTCTTTTCGAATATCTGTGACTTGTATTAAACCGTAATGCTTTTTGCTGAAAATATGTCTCTTTATTTTGTAGATGCCTCCTTTCTTTACCTTAATTCTTTTCCAGATTCTCCTAGTTTGAGTCTTCTTACCTTGCAAAATCAGCTCAATGTTTCTCTCAGTGAATATTAGACTCATTTTGCTCCACCTCGAAGAAATCCTCTAGAGTTTTTGTAAATTCTATTTTTCCGCTTGGATTGTACTGGCTGTTGAATATAAAATGAGGATTTCCATACCCATCCACTACTATTAAGCCTATCCCTTTTTCTTCGAATGTTTTAAGATACTCCTTTTCCATCAATCTGCGAATTGCATAAAAGGGATTGCCTCTGAATATTCCGTAAATATAATGCACATAAGGCCTCCTTTTAATTAATTGCTCTATAAGTTTGTCAAAGTTTGTTTCTTTTAATTCGATTGCAACAGATCTGAGATGACCCTTATCTGTAAAGAATAAAGCAATTGCATCGAATTCTAGGTTCGCTTCTTTCAAACGCTCATGCATTTTTACTTTATATAGCTTAACAAACTGATGATGGTTTTTTATTAGAGTTAGAGCAAGAGGGAGCAATTCGTCTTCGTAATGTATCTTATTATCCTTTATGTTTATATTATGAGTTGTGAAGAAAAAGTGCTCCATTTTCTGAACCATTCTTGCTTTTTGAATAATATCATCTAGTATCTTAGATATTTCATCTAGTTTCTTATCGAATTCAACTTCCTTTAAAATCTTCCAAATAAAGTCAGATATTTTTTCATCAAATATATCCTTAGCTCTTTTTTCAAGATATGTTTTTAAACTATGTTTGCAAATATCATTCAACCAATAGGTAAAACTTTCACGAAGATATTCCGATTTGTCTTGCCAGATCTCCAAGGTTTTTTGCAATCTGTTGTACACATCTTCTAGCTCCTTATAATCTACTTTTATTTCTAAGGAGATCGCTTTATTTGAGAAAATCTCTGAAAGATAATCAGCAAGTCTTCTTAACTCATACGAGAGGTCATGAAGCTTGCTAATTTTCTTGCGTATCCCCTTTAGTTCTTTCAGAACATCTTCATGAGTAGACATTTATTTTCTATATGCACATATATATTTAAATGTTATGCCAGAAAGGAGGTTTTGTTAAAGTTAGAGACTGTATTTGGATTGAAATAGGCGAGTTAATTATAGCTTTTGGCAAGTGGGCTCTTCTTATTCACGTGCATGTGGGTAACTTTGATCGTCTCTTTGTTTTAGACTTAAAACAAGGAAAAATATTGATAGATCCCGTGGTTTTTTTC
>Ga0190310_1000049_pt1 | contig 42280 bp, 49 predicted proteins | sample 48700778_MG_FD_165059 | JGI IMG/M metagenome (GOLD analysis project Ga0190310, IMG submission 165059) | Hydrothermal vent sediment bacterial communities from Southern Trench, Guaymas Basin, Mexico - 4870-07-7-8_MG | ecosystem: Environmental > Aquatic > Marine > Hydrothermal vents > Sediment ... | reverse complement strand
GTTACGCGGGAAGGGGAAAAGCATGAACGGTAAATGCGTTTTTCATCTCCCACTTTACTTTTTAATGTTCCGCTTTACCCTAATATTACTGAAATCTGTGTGCCTTGTGAGGTTTAATCCATCTTTATTAATGGCGATTACGTAATTTTCATTTCGTTATAAGAGGATCAAGTAATAGCTTGAAAGTCGAAGGAAGTAAGTGTCTTTAGGATAATGTTCCATGCTTTTCTATCTTAAATCCTAATAAGAAGAATACATCAGAAACGTTCTATTCCCATGTTTACAAACCTTATCGAGGACTTTATTTCTTAAGGTAAAACAACATTCGCTTGTATGAAATTTTTAGGTTTTATGTTCAATATAGCTATGCCCATATTAACGTCTCCAAAGACTTAGTAAGATAGCTGTGTCACATTCGGCATTCTACCTTCTTTCATTACTTATTTAGGTAAAATAAAATTAAAATCCTAGTTCCTCTCCTACAAGTATTACGTGATATTCCGTTAAGTTTGGTCTTTTCTCGAGAACGAGCAATATGTTACATATTCTATCGGGAGTATTACAGTCTTTACATAGACCGTCTTCAACACACGGTACGTCCCTCTTAAGCCTTTTAGCGTTCATAGGAGCGGCTACATTCTTAATCCTCCATATCGCATCTTCTAGATCCCTAACCACCTTATTTATACCAGCTACGAGTATTACCATTCTAGGACCAAAAGCCATCGCCGCTACCCTGTTTCCGGTTCCGTCCATATTCACTATCTTGCCGTCTAGCGTTATGGCGTTAGCGCTTGCTAAAAACACGTCTGCAAGAAGCTCCTTCCTTCTGATCTGGAACTGTTCCTCTAGACTGAGTCCAGGAATGTCATGCCTTATTACTTCGCATCCCTTTTCAGTTAATATGTCGGGTATCTTTAGCTCTCGAATAGTAGCAGATCCTCCGATTCCAACTTTAGCATTTACAGGAATCAGTTCTAATACCTTGTTTACAGCTTCCTTCCCACTTTTTACAAAATAGGCGTTAAAGCCGTTTTTCCTCAACGCTTCAACTACATGTTTGGATATCTGTTCGATATACCATTCTGTAATTTCCCTTCTCATACCATACACGTAAGCTTTTACGTTTTAAAAATCGTTCGTAACGTACGGCGGTTAGAAATACCAGTTACATTGCCTCTATGAAATCGGAGAACTGCTTTAAGACGTCAATAGCGTTGACGTTCATATTAGCTTGAGATCGGGGGATAATTATGTGAACTCCGTACTTATCTTCCCATATCCAACCCACATATGCAAGCGGTTTACCGCTCTCCCTATCTCTTCCCCATATTATTATCTTCTTTTTCAATACGTCCACCTTCCAAACTAGAGGCTTAGCTAATTTAAAGCGATATAAATTTGTTATTATTGAATTTTTGAGAAAATCATTTTTAGCACTTACGAGGGAGGAGGCTCGATGATCTATAGGAAGTACATTGAGGTAGTCGAAGATCGCTGTACTAGTTGTAAATTTTGTGAATTGGTTTGTAAATGTTACAGTCCTAACCTTTGCACAGGATGTTTAGCGTGTTTTTGGGCATGTCCTTATGGAGCTAGAAGAGTTAAGGAGGAATACGTTGAGCCGCGTTTTATTGAAATATGCGTTGACAAGGTAAAATATAGGGTTCCCGCTAACTTAACGGTATCTAAAGCGCTAGAACACATAGGGTTCAAGTTCGAACCTCCTGGTTCTAAAGGCATAAGCCTTCCATGTAAAACTGGAGGTTGTTGGAGTTGCGCTTTGCTTATAGATGGTGTTTTTGAAAGATCGTGCATAACTCCAATTAGGGATGGAATGGAGATAATTACTAACGTTAAGGGAATAATTCCAAGGAGGATTGTACACGGACCAGAGCCACACTTGGTGGGAGGAAAGGGAACTCCTTGGTGGGAGGTAAATTATAGAGAATATGTTGAAGCTGCTATTTGGGTAGCCGGATGTAACTTAAGGTGTCCGCAATGTCAAAACTATCACGTTACATACGACAATGTTTCTAAAGCGTTAACTCCGAAAGAGGCAGCGGAAGAAATCGCTCGATGCCATTCAATCTTCAATACGAAGGGGGTAGCGATAAGCGGAGGAGAACCTACTTTAAATAGAAGGTGGTTGAAGCTGTTTTTCGAATACCTGAGTAAATCGTTAAAGCCTAGGGTAAGGAGACATCTCGATAGCAACGGAACTCTCTTATCGCCCGATTATATAGATGAGCTCGTTGAATCAGGATGTAACGATTTTGGAGTAGAGCCTAAATGCGTAGACGTTAAGACGTACATGAAGATAACTGGATTATCGATTGAAGACGAAGCGAGGAAGTATTTGGAGAATTCCTGGAAGGCCGTAGAGTACATATACGATAGGTACAGAGAAAAGGTGTTCTTGGGCGTGGGCTTAATTTACAACGACGATTTAGTATCCTTAAGGGAAATCGAGAAGGCAGGCGATAAAATAAGATCTATAGATCCGAACATACAGGTTACGGTCTTAGATTACTTTCCATCCTTTAGAAGAAGAAACTTGGTAAGGCCGACGGTTGAAAGGATGCTTGAAGTTAAGAAGGTATTAGAAAGCTGTGGTTTGAAGTGCGTTATCGTACAAACTAGATCCGGACATATCAGTCCTAAGAGCGTTAAAAGGGGATAGATTTAATCTAGATCTCCACAAACGCATTTAACCTCGTACAACACTGTTAAGAGCTCATCGAAACCCCCAGTTACTGCTGATACCATAGGCGTCCTGTGAACGTATACGAACCTATCTAACAATCTACCTATTTCATCTTCTAGCTCTGATAGCATAAGGAATATAGTAGTAAGCCGGGTATGGCTTTTAACGATGATGTAGCGTCTATTATGAAAATGCCGTAAACTTCCTTCATATCCTTGAAAATAGCTGGGCCGGAGTCTCTAAAGGCGAAGACCTCCAGCTGTCCTAGGGTATCTATTAGGACGTAATCAGCATTATATGATGGAAGCTTTAATTTTGAAAGCCTATCCATTGCTTCTAATATAGCTCCGTTAGGCCCTAGATTCTCCTTCCTCATAATTTCTTCGAGTGTGAAGTAATCCCTCACGTCAAAGTCCGGTTCATAAGGTAAAGATAAAACTCCTGGATCGAGATTTGACCTTTTAACGGTATAGCCCTCTTTCTCCAAAAATTCTCCAAATCTGGCTGTTATCAGGGTTTTCCCTGAACCGGCAGATCCTAAAATAGCTATCTGCATTTCCTATCACCTTAATACGGAAAATTATCAAGGTTATTTATGCACATCTTACCTTATCGAGCCTTAAATAAGGACCTCCATCCGATACGTTATATCCCTTTTCTATATTAGGTCGTATGCCCGCTACCTTGGATGCCGCATCTATAGCGGGGATAATCCTCCTTACGCTATCCTGTATCGTTACGCCCTTTAAGGGCTCTAGACCTTTATTCTTCTTATAATAATAGCCTACTTCGGCCTGTAAAGTTAAAATCCCAGTGGAGGTGTTGACTTCCGCCCTTGCTGCCCCCCTAATAAATATAGCTTCTCTAGTTTCTTGAAATATTTCATCTACTCTCCAATCTCCTGGCATGAAGTAAGTGTTGCTCATTAAGGCTTTTGGCTTATGCAGTATCCCTCTAGCATTTCCAGGCCTTTCTCCTTCTCTTGCAGTTAGCCTTGTATGGAGCAATGAGATTTGATCTTCGGATATCAGCGTTTTCCTAACGGTCCTTACCCCTTCATCGTCCCATACCCTAGATCCGTAACCATAGGGGATATGTGGATCATCTATTAACTTCGCGTAAGAGCTTGGCTTTACATTGCTATATACATATGGATTGAAGTTCTCTGCCTCAAGCGAATGAGCGATTTCATGAGCTAAAAAGCCTGAAGCTGCTTCATCTAATATAACGGTGAACCTACTGCCCCTAACTAGAGGAGACAGTATTTTAGCCTTTATTGAGTGTATCAACCTTTCTGATATGGCTTTAATTATCCTTTCCCAGTCTCTGGATATTAAAACCTCTAAACCTCCAATGCCTCCGACCACTTCGCTTACAGAAGCTCCTTCCTTCTCCAAGGATGCGTATAAAACTAAGGTGGAGTAAGGTATTCTCTCGGTTATATTATGCCCTTCGGTACTAGCCATCTCTCTTTCCTTGACTTCGTGATCCAGTATTAGCTCAATATGGGGTTTGAGGAAAGAGAGTTCCTTATCGAATAGATACTTAATGTAGCTAAGCAATTTTTGGGCTTCTTCTACGGTAAAAGGTTTTCTCTCAGATATCGTGTTCGTCCCTCTTTCGGGCTTTACCGGACTAAGCTCAGCAGGTTGAGCGTTATTAGCGTTTTTAATCGCAAGCTTAGCTGCCTTTTCGAGCTCTTCTGTATTTATCTTAGTGGTAGAGGCTATGCCGTAACCCTTTGATAGAGCCCTCGATACTAATAGGCTTTCCTCTTGCTCTGTTAGCTCTAGCGATTCCCCTCGGTAGGCCAATCTAAATCCCTTAATTTTTATAATCGAAATATCTTGGTACTTCGATCTTTCCGCTATCTTCTGTATGCGTTGAAGAGCCTCTGTAGCGTGCATTAACTACTAGAAGGCCTTAATCTTGGTCATTAATAAGAATTTCCTAGCTGATAGAGAGGTTAGCTGTTTATTTAATAATGTTTTTCCTTTTTCTAAAAAAATTTTAATGTGATTCGAGACTTTTAATAAAAATTATAATTGAAGTGAGTTTTGTTGTAATTTAAAACAATTCTTATATAATAGGAGGGCCAAGTAAAAAAAGGATGCAGGAAAAGTGGCTACTTGTCCTGCTGATGGCGTTTGTTCTCATTACCTCTCCTACGGTATATGCTTCAGAAGGTGTGGTAATAAAAGTCCCCAAAATCCATCTTACAAGCCCAAACGATTTCGTCATAGTGAGATACTGGAGCGAGGGAAGCGTCGTAGTTTCATATTCTAAGGTAGAAAGCGTTGGAGCATTTATAGAAAGCATTAACGATAAGTACGGGAGTAGAGGAGAAGTGGAAATTCACCTCAAAAACGCTACCAACAAAGCTGTTTTGTATACCTTGATTTTCTCATCAAACAAACCTATTGAGCTAAACGTGTCTATAGTTAAAGAGGGAGTTGCTTCCCTCATAGCCTCTTACATAGTACCGGGCAATATATCAGCTCAGTTAGAGCTTAGCATGTTGAGAACGTTAGAAGTTAAACCATTAAGCTTCGGCTTACTGGATATAATATCTCCGGGCTTGCCTACTTGGGAATACGTTATCTATTCTACATTGTTCCCTCTTTTCCTCATTACGGGATATCTAGATGTTAAGGACTATAAAAGGAAGTTTAAGAGATGGAGTAAAATGGATACCTTCTCCTTACTTTTAAGGTATGCCTTTTACGCCTCCTCCTTGATCCTAGTATTCATCTTAATTGGATCCTTTATCTCTATAATATTAGCCCGATTGTTGGGAATTAGGGCGCTAATAACCTTAACAGATCTAATGCTAGCTTCGATTCTCTTCTTAATCTTAACCGTGATTTACGCTATAGGGAAGTGGAGGGGATGGTATGAGCTTATCGATGAGCAGTGACGAAGAGCACATCTGGGGAGGAGAGAAGCCTTGGTGGATTAAACATCCAAGGCTTCGCAAACTGCTAAGCCTCCCTCTCTACTTAGTTAACCGTAACTACAGGAGGTGGAGGAACGCTAGGCTCAACCCTCGGAAGATAAAGAAGAGGTTAATAGAGCTTGAAAAGAAGTTCCCTAGGAGCAAGGAAGATCTTATAGGTAGGGAAAAGGAGTTCGAGCTCATAATTTCGTCTATAGCATACCACGTGATAAGAGATCCTACCGTAAGGAATATTTTACAAGGAATGCCTCCCCCTAAGTTCTTCATTTTGAAAGGGTCTACGGGAACTGGCAAGACCTTGTTAGCGGAGGTTTGCATGAGGGAGGCTATTAAGTATGGATTAGAGAAAGGGGTAAACGTACAGCCTATCGTAGTAAGAGGAGAGGACGTCTTCCATCCGTATTACGGTCAGAGCATTAGGAATATATCAAGCATATTTAACAGAGCTAAGGAAACTCCGAGCATAATATTCTTCGATGAGTTCCAGACTATAGGCTTTAGAGTCGCTCGTCCAGAACATGGAGCAGATAGAGAGGACATTAGAGTACAAGATGCCTTTATAGACAATATAAACAGGATACAAAATACGGATGAAAGAACCGTCGTTATTGCGGCAACTAATAAATTTGAAAGTATTAGAGAGGACATCAGAAGGAGAGCATATATCATAGACCTCGATCAAAACCTAACGCGGGATATTCTACTAGCTGTATTGAAAGCCGAGCTTAAGAAGTATGGATGGGAACATTTAGATGCTAATGAAGTGCTTAAGATCTTAGAAAGATCCGTAAGCGCCTTTAGACAAACACAGCTAAGTCCATTTGATATCATAGATGCATGTCAGAGGGTTTACCAGCACAAAGTAGAGCCTTTACGCAGCAGCTTATTTAGAGGAATTATCAGGAAGAGAGGAAGCTTGAAGTATAGAGTTACGCTTGACGACTTTAAGTTGGTAGCTAGAGAACTTAGAGGCTACGTTGAACAGGAGAAGAGCACCGAAGTGATGAGTACGGTTCTCAAGATAAAGCCCGCCGTTGGATATAGCGATGTAGGAGGTCTCTTCGGTATAAAGGAAAAGCTGTTTAAGATCATCTCTTTGAGCTTAAAGCCAGAGCTCGCTAGTAAGCTAAACTGGGTACCTCCTAAGGGCTTCCTATTGTGGGGAGAGCCCGGCTGTGGAAAGACATACCTATCGAAGGCTATAGCTAAGGAAAATGACGCTACCTTCTTCTACGTTCCAGCAGCTCAGTTACTAATAAACGCTAAATGGGTAGGAGAACCTGAAAAGAATATTAGGGATTTATTCTCCCTAGCTAGGAGGCATGCTCCGAGCATAATATTCTTCGATGAATTCGACGTTATCGCCGGGAAAAGGAAAGGAGATCCGGTAAGCGATAGGTTAACGGCGCAGATTCTAACGGAGCTAGATGGTTTACAACCTTTAGAGAACGTAATCGTTATCGCGGCAACTAATAGATTAGAAGCGATAGATGAAGCCGTTCTAAATAGATTTGAGCCCTACATTATCGAGATACCTTTACCTAGAAATGATGAAGAGAGGCTAGATATAATTAGGGTACATTTAAGACATTACCTACCGCATCTACATCCCGAGGCTACGCCTGAAAACGTTCTCAAGGTAATTAAGAGGTTTAGAGCCGTATCTCCTAGAGTAGTTGCTGAGATAATTAGAGAGGCTAATAGACTGAGATCTGAAGAAGTTGTAGCAGCTATGGAGTTATCTAAAGCTTACGAGAGCGGAGACGAAGTAAGGATAAGGGAGCTGAAGAGGTTGTACAAGGATGATTTGGAGAGGCTGGAAGAAGTGTTAAAATCTATTGACCCTGAAACTTTGAAGACGATAAAGCCTACTACGTATAAGATAAGGCTCTACCACTTTGAAAAGGCATCGGAAGCGTTAGAGAGCGAGATAGATAGGGAAATGATGGACGCTCAAGAAAGTATTATATACAAAACGAGGGGAACGGGTGCTGCAATCGGATTAGCTACGGACATCCAAGGAAGGAAGGGCATACCTCTCTTAGTTGAATGTTCCATAAATCCCAAGGGTTCCGGTAAAGTAGTAGTAACAGGTGCTGCGAAAACCGCGGTAACTGGAGCGATGCCCGTTGAAGACACTAGCGTATTGGAGAGCGCGATAAATGCAACTGAGTACGTTAGAGGATATATTAGGGAGAAAACGGGAATCGATATATCTAACTTTGATTTCAAGTTCCAAGTTATAAGCCCATTGGAAGGCGTGCCCGGTCTAGGAGTTAGCGGTCCTAGCTTGGGAGTTACCTTTAGCGTAGCCGCCATATCGGAGCTCTCGGGAATACCCGTTGAACTAGATATAGTAATGACCGGTAAGGCCGATATTAAGGGAAACGTCGGCCCAGTCGGAGGGTTGGGATGGAGGGGGTCTGGTAAGATAATAGCGGCCGTAAGAACGAGAAGAATAAGGGTCAAGAGGTTCATAATACCTAGGTGGAACTACGAAAGATCTAAAGACGAAGTAAAAATATTACACGATGCAGGAATTGATGTAATACCGGTAGATAGGCAGCTTGAAGCGTGGCTATGGTCTTTGAGAGTATCTGAAGATGAATTAATTACTTCATTATACGAAAACTTGGGAAGAGGTAAATACGCTATAAGTACTAGTAGGTAAGGCGAAAAAGAGATATATAGAGATTTAGACGTTAGCTACTCGACCTAATTTGCAAAGAGAGAACGCTTACTTTTATGCAATTATTCTATCTCCATTTCTGGCCGCTATCGGTCTTGAGATCTCTAAGCCCGCAATAGCGTATTTCTCTAGGTATACCCTCATGTCGACAGGAGCCGATGTAGGGTTGATAATGACGGGCTTTATGCTAGGCAGAACAATTGGTTCCTTTATCTCCGGTAAGATAAAATTGAAGAAGTTGGAGAAATTAAGCGTTGCTTGTTTAATATTGAGTTCTCTCACGATGTCGCTCCTTATTTTCGCATATAGCATATGGCTAGTCATAGCATTGAGGCTGGTTCATGGGCTACTGGCTGGGTTAACGTGGCCTACGTTACAGAGCGCCGTTAGCAAGAAAACAGTTCTAAATAAGAGGTCGACGATTTTAGGTATATACTTCCTCGGAGGAGGGATAGGGAGAGGGATAGGGAACGGCATATACACGATGTTAAATCCTAGTTATCAACAAGCTATCCTGCTATCTGCACTATTCTACTTGCTATCCATCATTCCCATTATTCCGTTTTCGAAATATCCCTATTTAGAACTAAAAGAAGTTACCGAGAGGGAAGGTAAGGCGGTCTTTTCTGCTACCGCCTTAGTTTTCATATCCGCCTTTTCAATTGGATACGTATTAGGCGGGCTGGGCGAGGTATTTATAATATATTTGAAGGAGGCGTTTCTTCTAGGAAAAACTGAAGTAACTACTCTATTATTTTACGCGTACATACTAGGTACCGTTTTAGGACTGCTTTTAGGAAAGCTTGCGGATAAGTATGGAGAGCGTAAAATAATAATTGCTGGAAATTCTATTTTAGCGATAGCATGTACCATCTTGATTTTTAGAGTGCCACAAGTCCTTCTAGTGATCGCTGGCTCTATTTTAGCTACTACCTATAGAGGGCTCCTTCCTATTGTTAGGGGGATGGCGGCTAAGGTCGGAGGAGATATAAGCAAGCTATTAGGGATATCCAACATGGCTTCTAGCATAGGGGGTATGATATCTCCTTACGTAATTGGCTTATTCCTAGATATATTTGGCACTGGAGGAGAAGCGATAATACTGGGCGGTTTCGGATTTATAATAGCTTTAATCCCCATTTTGTCTACTATCTTTATTGCTTGTATGTGGAGGATAGGTTAGCTATCTAAGCTTTATTAGAGTAAAACTTTGACGTTTTGAGATTTAAAGAAGGTTATAGAGGCCGACGTATACGATATCGTGAAAAGGTGACTGGAACAAGATGTAGCGTAAGAGTCTTAAGCCGGATTCAATTCCAGATGAAGTAATAAGAGAAATGATACGGGCTGGTATAAGATCTCCTACTGTAAGTACTGGAGAATTAATGGTTCTTTTACGTAGTAAAGAGTGAGGAGAAGAACTTTGGTTGATAGCTATAAAGATATAGAACAAACGTGGACCTTCCAAAGCGTCTGTCTAGCTACGGAGAACATGATATTTTGGCGGCATGAGCTAAGGGGATTAGATCCGTATGGCTTAGAGCGCCTTCGATGATGGGAAAGAATACAGCGAGCGAGTACTGAAGGAAATTGAAGCTAGTTGACGCGCTCGCTCTAGAATACCCCCGCTATGGAAGTTCAACTTTACGAAGAGAAGGCCTATTGAGGAGGTGATTAGCTCCCCTTAGAGAGAACTATAAGGGAGCCTGCTTTATTTTGCTATAGTAACCCTTTCCTAAAGCTATAACTTAATAGAGCTAAAATGTGTTTTAGCGCGATCGATTCAATATAGCCTTAGCGTATGAAAGATCGAGCTTTTCCAGGGTTTCCTCTTTAGGAATGCCGTTTCTATTCCACCCCCTCAACTCATAATAGTAATCCAATAGAACATCGTACGAGTTTAGATCGAGCTTAGCTCCCTTAAACGGGCCTTTGTTTAAGGGTTCTTTAAACCACCTAATTGGGGGGTAGTCCATCTCTCTCCTCCACAGTCCAAATTCCCTTATCCAGAACGCCCTTATCAACGCATAAATCCTATCTGAAATCCTGTAGACCTCAGACATATCGAAGCTTATTCCAGTTGAAGCTCTTAAGAACCTGAGATACCATTCTAGCTCGATGTTCAGTTCCAACCAAGGAAATCTACAAACGGTCAGGGATTCGAAAAACCCTCCTCTTATTCTCTGCAGCTCTACGATTTTCTCAACTTTTTCCCTACTTATACCGAATCTATCCTTACTTAGCTCCCATCCTATAATCCACGCATCTTTGTGATGAGCTCCTATAGGAGAAGTTCCATAAGCTAACGCCATCCCTATAGCGGTATGACAATCGTAAGCCGAGACTTCAAGGCCCTTTACATGTATAGCGAAGTCCTTGCCGCCTATCCTCTCCGATGCTCTCTTTACCCCTTCAGCTAAGAGGTCACCGAGCCCCTCCCTTTTAGCAATGTCCTTTACGAGCTGCAGTATCGCCTTGTAATCTCCCCATTCTATCTTTTCATTCAAAAGCCCTCTACTAGACGCCTCTATAGCGAAGCCTATTACGTTGCCTAAGGATATGGTATCTAGACCGTACTCATCTGCATACCTATTCAAAGTTGAAACCTCCTTTAAATCCCCAATTCCTATATTCGAGCCTAACATGGCCACGTTTTCGTAATCTAGCTCGCTTTCCTTTCCCTCCAAATCACGTACTACGTTTCCACATTCCATCGTACAATAAGGGCAGCCTCTTCTATCCACTTTTATCCTCTCCATAGCGCACCCATTTATCTCCTCTTCTCTCTCAAAAATCCCTTCTTTGAAGTTGTAAGTGGGAAGCACGGAGTTTCTATTTGCCCACTCTATAGTAGACATCGTTCCCTGCCTTATCCAAAAGGAATAGTTATCACTTCTCTGTATTTTGGAGTAGCATTCCTCCGCTAACCTCCTTAATTCACCATTATCGTATACTTGAATCGGCTTCGTTCCCCTTATAACTATAGCTTTCAAGTTCTTAGAACCCATAACGGCGCCCATTCCAGGTCTACCTCCAGACCTCCCCTTTTGAGAAGTAATGGTTGAGAACTTAACTAAGTTCTCACCAGCTGGACCTATAGTAAGGATCCCTACGCTATCTCCATTCTCCATCTTAAGCCTTTCCTCTACTTCAAAAGTTGAAAGTCCCCATAAATCGATGGCGTTTTTAAACTCTACTTTATCGTTATCGATTAGTAGGTAAACGGGCTTTTCGGCTCTACCAGTAATTATCAATACATCGTAGCCCGCTTTCCTTAAAGCTACAGCTGCGTTGCTTCCCAAATTGCCATCTCCGTAGCCGTTCGTCAACGGGCTTTTCGAAGCGACTACCAGCTTGCCGCTACTCGGTAAAGGTAAGCCGGTAAGAGGTCCTGCGGAGAATATTAACATATTTTCAGGAGATAAAGGATCTGTGTCCATCGGGAGTTCTTCCCATAAGAACCTGATCGCTAATCCCCTACCTCCTAGGAACTCCTTTAGGTAATCCGGATTGATTTTAGTCGCTAGGTATTTCCTTTTAGTTAAATCCACCCTAAGTGCTAGGCCCGTCCATCCTTTCATTTTTCTGCTCCAACATACTAAAAATACCAGACTTAAAAACTCTCTATAAAAAGCTTTGGAAATAGTAGCGCCGCCGGCCCGACTCGAACGGGCGACCAACTGGTCTCTGCGTGAACTAACAGCTTCAGCCCTCCTTTAGAGGTCAGCTGCTCTACCACGCTGAGCTACGGCGGCGCGTTTTTACTTTGATAAGAACTCTCATATAAACATGACGGTTAGTCTCTTATCTTCGCTATTAATACGAACAGACCTACAACTATCAAGAGAGTGGAGAATATATTGAGGGAGCCGGATATTACCGGATGCATAGGAGGGTTCGCGGTATTGACGAGATACAACATTAAGGCGCCTAAGATAACTGTAGCAATTGAAGCTATCCTAATTAAGAGGACGATCGGGCGGCTAGGCATGTTTTCCGTTCTTCACTATAGGCTTTTAACTATTTCTAATTTCTCCGGAAGATAACTATCCACTATATAGGTTAATCCGTATCTAGCGAAGGCTTCCTGTTCCGCCTTCTTCTTATGTCTTAAAAAGATCTCAATTTCGTCTCTCCAAAGCTTACTGTTATATCTCGGATCCATTTTAAGTTCGTATAATCTCTTAATATCTATGTCCGTAAGCTTGTCATGAGGGAGCCTGTACTTGTTTATATCGGACGCCCAAACTCCGGCCCACTTAGCATCCGGAGTCGTTAAATCCCTTAGGTGAGCGGCGTTGGCCGATCCGGATATTATAACCATAGCTATGTGCATTCCCCAGGGATCGGCGTCCGTAAATATATATACGGGTAACCCTAATTCTTGATTTAGCCTTCTCAGAAGGTACCTTGTGCTTCTAGGAGGTTGACCAGCGGTATTCACTAGGATCGCTTTAAACCTCTTATGAACCTTTTCCTCAATAAACCTCGTAAATAAACCTCCCTTTTCTATAGCTATGACCATTTCAGCACTTGTATCTATAAATTCAGCAGTGGTTAACGCCGGGCCTATCATCACCCCATCTGGATGTGAGGTTAAATCTAACCTCTTCCCCTCGTAACCAGGTACCGTGTACTCGATTATTAGCTCTCCAAATATCGCGCTTCTTTCTTCTGGGAAGACGTTGAAGTCTTCCCTAGCCTTCATCAAGGCAGACTCTAGATCGGTAATTATCTTATCGGATTCGTCTTGATCTTTAAAATCAATGTTAAAGGCTTGAGCGGAATAGAAGATGTCCCTTAATGTAGAGGTTTTCCTCTCCTTTATTAACCGTTTAACGAAGAAGGCGAGCCAGATTAATTGGGTAAAAGTCCTAATTTGCTTTATATTATGAGAGGATCTACGCACTTTCGCAGGTCCTAATACATACTGTCGTAGCTTTTGATCGTACATTATGTTCTTAACCGATCTGCTCGGAAGGTAGATTTCAGGAAATTTCCTATTTTGAAGCGTATAGTATATGGATTCTCCTAGCTCCTTTAGCTTCCTCAAAACTTCGGCTTTACGTTCCTCCGCTACCCCCATCTTCTTCACTTTAACCACCTAATAACACGGATATATCGGGCTCCTTTCTCTTTCCAGCTAGTTCCGTAGCGAATTTAGCTATTAATGGTAAATACCTAGCGTAGATATTGCGCTTCCTTTTAGCCATTTCCATACTTCCTTTTCTTGAAAGATAAGCCGATAGCTTCCTAAGGACCTCCTTTACGCCATTTCTTATTTCTCTTTCAATTTCAGGTCTATCGGCTATGTATTCCTTTCCTACGGTTTTGTATGGAATTTTGGTCGAACAGATATGAACGATGATCGTAAGAGGATCGTCTAGCGATATCTTATAGTGCTTCCAATCTATGCCTTCGTTCAATATCTTCCAAGAGATATCGCTGCCTTCATCGTACAATAAGGGGATGCGATTTGCAAATCTGTAGAGCTTTAACCCCCTCTCTACACCTCCTCCGTAAGCTAATCCTATTTCAACGATGAACGGAAAACCGCTATACGCTGAGGGTCCTCTAATAGCAATCGCGTAAAATTCAGGTTTAAGCTCCTTAATTATCCCCGCAGTTAATATGTTCTCTCCTAAAGGGGAGAGACATTTAGCATCTGGAGGTAGAAAGCCACTATAGGACTGAAGAGCTTTAGATAGGTGTACTATCTCCTCGTTCGATAACTCTCTAGGATCCTTAGAAGGATCTATGCCGGCATACTCTAAAAAGGATAAGGCGGTTTTTCTTCCTACTCTATGAAAGTTCCTTTCTAGGAACTTAACTAAACTGCCTCCCTTCCATGCTCTTATCATCCTCCTCAAGCTCTCTACATCTACGCCTTTTGGATGCGGGTCTACTTCTTTGGGAGGCTCTGGAATTTCATCCGTTGCTTTCCTAAACGTGAGTATCCTTCCGTACGGATCTATGAAGGCTATATCTGCGTATGGCGTAACTATGGCAGTTTTTCTAAAGTATTCGATTATCTTTCCAGATGACCTATAGTAGTCTCCTAACAAGTACAGGGTTATACTCGTTCCTCTCCACCCCTTTGCATCCTCCTTCTCGAAATTTAAGATGATGGGGCGATTTTTCTCTATATCTATCAATATTTCATAGGTATATTTTACTCTCCCATCTACCGAACTTACAATTTTTACCGGTTTATGGGTCGTTATTTGGCCGTAAAGTATACTCATTGTTCCTCCCATGCCGAACATTCCTCTGGATTGTCTAAGCTTGAATTTGGAACCGTAGAACACCTTTCCTAGTGCAAAAGGTATCCTTTCTCCTTCTATCCCGATTCCATTATCCCTTACCGTAATCATGTACTCCTGAGGCTTATCGGTAACGTCCTCACCGTTTGCGGTCAAAAGCCTAACGTATATTTTTGGGTGGATCTTCGCTATATCACATGCATCTAAGCTATTCTCTACTAGTTCCCTTATAGAGGAATAGAGAGCTCTGGCCGGATTGGTAAATCCGGCCAAATCCCTATTTCTATAGAAGAATTCGCTAGGAGATATCTCCTCAAATATAACCTTTTTCCTCAAGAGATGCATCCTCCCATAGCTTTAACCTTTCTAACTTCTTCTTCGTTCTTTCCCTTTGTAACATAGAGTAAACGCTCTTATGGCTACTTCCGGATGCCAACATTCTAACGGCCTCTTCAGCCAGTCTTACTTGTTCTACATCTCCAATTATAGCGACGGTATGGCCATAAACTGATATGTAAGCTCCGGTTAGCTCTTCGATAACTCTTCTAGCCTTTCCCTTAAATCCTATAATTCTTCCCTTTATTCTAATTAGGGAATTCCTCGATTTACCGACGTACTCCCTTAGGTCTACAATTAAGAGCGTTTGTCCGTTTTCCAATAATCTAAAGGCCCTTTCAGGAGAAAAACCTCTTCCTATAGCGTTTACTATTTCAATGGCTTTAAATGGATTAGCTTCCTCTATCGAACCCGTCATTTTAACGGTTACATCCCCGCTTTTACTATCTATTTGAAGGGAGACCTTACATTCCTCCTCTATCATCTTCTTTACTTTCCCTCCCTTGCCTATTAATGCCCCAACTCTATCTAGAGGGATCTTCAGAGATTCCTCAAAGCTCAATCTCCTACCACCTCACTAAGTACTTGACGGACATCCTTAACCTTTAATCCACGTTTAAGGAAGAATCGATTGATATTATTTATATCTCTTATCAAAAATTCTAGCGCTTCTGGATGAGCAATGTCAACACCAGATCCGAAATCGAACAATATCAGCTTTCCCTTGTACTTGAATATGTTGTATTCTGAGAGGTCGGCGTGTACTATGTTAGCTTTTTTATATAACTTCTTAACCATTTCAAGTATTTTATAATAATCCCTTTGAGAAACGGTTGATTCCGCTAAAAGCGGAGCCGGCCTGCCGTTCTCTCCTATAAATTCCATAACTAACACATTACTCTTCACGTAAAATGGCTTAGGTACTCTAATGCCGGCATCGTACGCTTGTTTTAAGTTCTTGAACTCCTTTTTAGCCCAAACTTCTGTTAACCCCCTGCTCGTCTTCTTAAACGAAACAAAACGAGGATCTCCTACCATATATATAATGCGATTTTTAAACGAAGAAGTCACCGTATAGTATATCTTCACCGCCACATCTTTATCTCCCTTAACTCCCCAGTACACCCTTGCTTCCTTCCCGGTACTTACAACGCCGTTTAAGTAATCGAAAATACCAGCGTTCATTATGGAGTAGAGGGTCATAAGGGTTGGTTTATCGAATACGGCTTCAACTACTTCATATTCTTCACTTCTCTTTACTTTCATCCTCGATTCTTTTTCATATCTAAATAACTTTTCGTATACCTTCTTCAGAGCTTTGTCTTCTCCATAAACGTTCAAATTTATAGCTCCTTAGGAAGATATCCATTTTCCTTTAGCCAGTCTACTTGAGCAATAGTATACCTCCAGAGCACGTCGCATCTATCGTCTTTAAAATCCCAAGGCGCTATTAGCACCACATCCCCTTCTCTAACCCAAATCCTCCTCTTCAGCTTGCCCCTTATCCTCCCAAGCCTCGTTTTACCATCGACACACTGTACTAAAATATGATCACTTCCCAAGAGCTTAATCACCCTACCTAACATCTCTCCTGAGCCAGGTAAAACCAGCTCCTTTAATTCCTCTTCACTTAATACCTTCCTTTTACCCATAAAACCTCCCCCTACATATTTTAAGCTCCTATAAAATAAACTTACCTATTTCGATTTAAATTTATAGATCATGAGAAAGGAGACGTTTGATATCTTTCTAACTGCCCCAGGATGAGCTAACTTTTCCTTTAGTACGGCTTCAACGATCCTATTGCCGACCAAGTTTACAATATCCGATTCTCTAACGAGTCTAATTGCATCCTCTTCACTTGCTAAAAAGCCAGAAAAATACTCCTCATTGATGTCTACGACTAAATTGCCCTCCTTCAACTTCCGGTTTAAAAGCTCTTCATCACAGATATTTACTATTTTCGTGTTCTGATAGGATATCAACCTAACGATGAATTTTTTAGACAAAGCTAATCCCTTACGGGGGATTTAGCTCCACAGGCCTCACATATCAAAAAGGTAACTCTTTTATGCCTCTCTAGCTTAGTATCCGGGCTTTTACACACTGGACAGATGACGTAGTCCTTAACGTATCTCTGTAAAAGGACTTTAAACGACTGTAAATCCTTCCTTCCTATAAAGATAGCCCTTTTATCTTCATCTAAAGAGGCGGCGGTTGCAAGCTCTCGAGCGAGGAAAATCAGTACCCTTTGGGGATCTCTTCCGATGGCCTCGGCGATATTTCCAAAGTTCCTAACTATCGTTCTATTTCCAACCCATATTACATCCGGCTCAGGTATCGCTAACCTAGACTGCGTGACAACCCCTTCTGGATGCAGTTTATCCTTTATCCTATCTAGTAGCTCTCTGTAGCTCTTCATCATCAGATAGTTAATTAGCTTATTTAAAAATGATTTCGGATTATACTTAAAAGGGAAGAGTAGGAGGGGATAAGTATGGAAAGGGTGAGTTTCGAGGAATTTAAAAGGCTAGATATAAGGGTAGGGAGGATCGTTTCAGCTGAAAAGGTTAAGGGCTCAAGGAAGCTATTAGATCTGAAGATCGATATAGGAGGGGGAGTCAAGAGAGCGATCGCGGGCATTGCCGAATTCTACAATCCAGAGGATTTAAATGGAAAATTGGTGATAGTAGTGACTAATCTACAACCTAAGAAGATATTTGGCATTAAGTCCGAGGTAATGATTCTAGCCGCCTTTACGGGCGAAAATCTAGCCATTCTTCAACCGGATAAGGAAATTCCTCCAGGAACGCAAGTAACTTAGTCTATCCTCATTAATTTGGGGAGTTCGATATTTAACTTTACTTCGGGTTCATCATCTAACACTCTATCTCCAAGTATCTTAGCTACCGGATCGTACTCTTCCAAGATGGTTTTCCCAATAGCTACAAGAGTTAAATTTGTTTCGGCGCTCGATTCCGTCGTTCTTATACTAGTTGGAGGACCTCCTTCGAATACAGATAGACCTCTATATATACGCTCTAATTCGTTTAAGGAAGGATGACGCTTTCCAGACACTATAGATATAGAACTCTCAATGGTAATGGCTAAGCTATATGCCTTTGTTAAGATCTTAGCGATAGAAGATGTGATCTTATCTTCTTTGGAGCTTATGATTAAGCCTATCCCTCCTTTAAGCTCTTTAATATCGTCTAAAGAGCTTTCATCCGAAAGTATGTAACGTATTGCCTTAGCAAGATCGAGGTTAACGTTGTAGTAAAACTCGTTTAGAGGAATATTTCCGTATTTCTCCTTATAGAACAAGTTATCAACTAAGAAGACTGTATTAGAAGTTCTCTTTAACCTTCTTAAGGTATTTGCGGCTTTAAAGTACTTATTTTTGTAGAAGGGGAGAGGTGGATAAGCGACAGAGATAACATATGAGCCCTTACTCTTTAAGTTTGAACATAGATGTGGAGCGACGTAAGGTCCAGTATTGCCAGTTAAAGACGTGAAGATTATGGTGAGGTTTGATAAATATGCGATTGTTTGTGCTTCTCCCTTAAACTCTAGAAAGGAAATGTCGTTCTCTACATCGGTTTTTTTATCCGAAATAAGTAGATAGTTACCGGGCAACTCCTCCTCTTTAAGCACCTTTAAAGCTCTTTTACCTGATGTCCCTATACCTATAAATAAGGTATCGAGCTGGCTGGACATTCCTGCAAGGCCTAGATATGTAAGATATTCGATTTAAAAATGCTTAATCAAAACTATGCCTATTCATGATTAATTGTTTTTGACATAATTTAAAAATAGCGAATATATAGAGTTTATGAAAGGAATGAAATATTACATAGAGACTTACGGGTGCGCGGCTAATAAAGCAGATGAGGTTATAATGAAAGAAGTACTAAATAAGAGAGGATGGGTAGAGGACACCATCGATCGATGTGATGTAATCATTGTAAATACGTGCGGAGTAAAGAAGCCTACCGAAGATAAGATATTATGGAGAATTAGAGAACTTGGTTCTCTAAATAAGCCTATGGTGATAGCTGGATGTCTGCCTAGAATAAACCTAAAGAGGTTACGCGAATTAAGGTGGAACGTTGCTATTGACTCAAACAGCGTGCATAGAATAGATGAAGCGTGTATGTACGCCTTAAATAATTCATACCACAAAATTATATTCTCCGAAAGACCTCCATCGAAACCATCTCTTACATTAAAACCTTTAACTGAAGCTATAGGAGTTATTGAAATACAGGAGGGATGTACTTTTGAATGCTCTTTTTGCGCTACCCGATTTTCCAGAGGAAGGGCTATTAGCTATCCAATTCACGACATAATTAAAGCCTTAGAATCGCAAGTGAGGAACGGGGCTTGGGAGATATGGTTTACGGGACAGGACGTTGCGGTATATGACTACGGCGGAATTAGGCTTCCCGATCTCCTATTTCTAGCATCGAAAGTGGAAGGGAATTTTATGATAAGAGTCGGCATGATGACTCCAGTTTATGCCGCTAGAATTGAGAAGAAATTGATAGAAGCGTATAAAAGGATTAGTAAAGCGTTTAAGTTCGTACATTTACCAGTTCAATCTGGAAGCGATAAAGTCTTATCATTAATGAGGAGAGGACATAAAGTGGATTTATTTTACAGGTTAGTTGATTCATTTAGAAGGGAGATAAAGTGGGTAACTTTAGCAACAGATATCATAGTTGGGCATCCGGGAGAGGAAGAGGAGGATTTTGAAGAAACCGTTAAACTAATAGAAAAGGTAAAACCAGAAGTAGTTAACCTATCTAAATTCGGCTTTAGACCCGGAACTCATGCCTCTAGGATGAAACAAATACCCACTGATATAATAGCTAAAAGAAGTAGGTATCTATACGGTTTGATCCTAAAGATAATGGAGGAGAGGAATGAAAGGTGGATCAATTGGGAAGGAGAGGCCGTGGTTACTCAAAGAGGAACGAAAAAGAGTACATGGATCGCTAGGAATTTCGCTTATAGGCCCATAGTAGTCAAAAGTGAGGAGAATATTCTCAAGAGAAAGTTATTGGTCAGGATAGATGGTATCGCTCCAACTCACCTTTTCGGAGAGGTAGTTCGAGTTCTTGAAGCTTAATAACATTGAAAATTAATATTTTAGAGGTGGTAAAGTTGTGCTCAGAAGCCATTGGAGAAATTTGGTATTTTGCCTACGATACAAACTTAGATAAGAAAACTATTGTAAAAAGGATAGGAGGTTACAAGGAAGCGAAAAAAGCCCTTCTAAGAGGTTATAAAATAGCGTTTAATTCTTTCCACCCAGGATGGGGCGGAGGAGTAGCCGATGTAATTGAGAAAGAAGGAGGTATTGTTTATGGCGTTGTATATAAAATAGGTAAGGATCAAGTGAGCAAGCTAGATAGATTTATGGGTGTGCCCGAGTTTTACAGGAAGATTAAGGTTAAAGTTGAAACGGAGGAGGGAGAGATCGAAGCTTTTACCTATACCACAGCTAAGAAAAGGGCCTTTGTGGCTCCAACCTCCTCTTACGTTTCCCTCATATTGAAGGGGCTGAAACAACACGGATGGAACGCGAATATCATAGAGAGTATTAAAAGGGAGTTAGAAGACATGGCCGTTTAGACTATCATGTCTATCTTAAAATAGACATTTTACTTCTTTAAGAAATAACGGGTATATAAATAATGGAGAGATTTAAGAGAGATATTATCTCTTTCGGAATAAAAAAGACCTTCGAGTTCTTCAACCATTTTTCTCCACCCTAACGTAAGAATGAAGAGGCTGAAAATAGCTGTAGCAGCAATTATCCTGAAAACGAAGGAAAATGCTGCAATAAGTCCTTCGTAAGTAATATCAATTTTAACTGAATTCGGGATAAAGATAGTAAAAACTGATCTCTGAAGTTATAAACGGAATAGGAATGGATGCTATAAATGCCCAAGCAGTGACAAGGACTATCCGTCTTCATGAGTAGATCGATGTTCGGAAAAAGCGGAAGTAAGCATAAACATACCGTCAATATGGTTAGCGGAATTAGGAGTTTAAAACTAAAGGACACTATTCCCGTAAGCGTTAAAGAGGAGATGATAGCTGTCAAGGGATAAGAGGAATTCTAGCATTCGTTTGTTTAAAGTACCTATAGCTTCGGCAAGTTTTTCTAGAAAATATTGTGCGAGAGATGCGATTATTGGCTTTTTAAAGGATTTTAACTTCCTAGAATTCATGATTGATCGCCTCTGAGTATACTAAATGTGGTGCTTTATTTACCACATATATAACGACTAAGGCGGTAATAATCCCTTCAATAACTCCCAGTATGGCATGCCACGTTACCATAATGGGTGCCGTAATAGCTATACCGAACGGAAACGATGATGAGCAACCAGTCTCTAGACCACATGTTAATCCAGTAAATATAATGCAAGCCATCCTCCGAGGAATCGGAGATCGTACGTGTAAGGTTGCTTTATTTTAAGCGTTTTAGTAAGTGCCCTGTAAATTAAACCCTATTAAGCCATAATCAATGCGGATACCGAAGGAACATATTCTGATAGGTTCTTTCTCTTTCCAGCTTTTTTAATTACATATCCTCCATAAATTAGGAAAAATTGCGTAAATAACGGATACGGTAGTTATATCGAGGAACCCATCCGGTATGTGTACGCTTATCACTTCTAACTACAAAATAACCTATTTTAAGTGTTACTATTCTAGCATGAGAGTCATAAAAAGTTTATCGTTAGGATTAAAGAAGAAGGAGGGTTAGGAAAACCCTCCTCGTATGCTCCGGCCGGGATTTGAACCCGGGATCAGCGGCTCGAAAGGCCGCTATGCTTGACCGGGCTACACCACCGGAGCCTATCCCCCTCTTATACTATATTACGTTTAAAGATTACGCATCGTGCTAAACATTAATATTCGTCTCCTCAAAAATATGATATTGACGCTTAAAAGTTGGTCCAGAGAAAGTTAACGATAGATGAAGGAGTTAGAAATGTGTTGCTTAGAGCGAAGTATCGAGTGTATCTTCATTCGGCGGTAGAGGTTTGTCATTGGACGAGAAAGGCTATAAAGAATGAGGGGGTATGCTATAAGAGCGTCTTCTACGGTATAGATACCCATAGATGTATGGAGTTCTCTCCTACAGCTGTTTACTGTGAGAATAGATGTATCTATTGTTGGAGGCCTGTTGAGTTCTACCAAATGCTTAGAATGCCTGAAAATATGGTAGCTGAACCAGATGAAATAATTGAAAATTTAATTAAACTGAGAAGGGAGCTTTTAGTAGGTTATTTTGGAGATGAGAAAGCAGATAAAATGAAGTTAAAGGAGGCGATGAACCCCAACCACTTCGCTATATCTCTTTCGGGAGAACCCATGATGTACCCCAAGTTGCCTGAAATGGTGAGGTACCTGCGTAGGAGAGAAGGAACTAAGAGCATATTTATCGTTACAAACGGACAAGAGCCCCATATGATAGAGAAATTAATAGAAGAGGACGCGCTTCCTACTCAACTATACCTTTCAATGACCGGATTTGATGAAAGGTCGTACGAACGGATAAGCAAACCTATGTACAGAGACGCATGGAAAAGATGGCTAAAAAGCCTTAAGCTTTTAAGCCAGGTTAAAACTAGGACCGTAATTAGGTATACTTTAATTAGAGGAATTAATGACTCCCTAAGCGATATAGAAAAGGTAGCTGAGTTAATCGAGATGGGAAATCCTCATTTCGTTGAAATAAAATCGTACATGCATATTGGAGCTTCTCTATCTAGGCTAACTAAAGAACACATGTTAAGAATGGATGAGATAAGGAGCTATTCTGAAGCTTTGCTAAAGTATCTGAAGTCTTTCACATATATGGACGAAGTTAGGGATTCTAGAGTAGCTGTACTTAGAAATGAAAATAGATATGTTGAAAGATGGATTAAATCAGTAGAACCTTCTGCTTAAGTGTATATTACTCAAACACCAATCATTGAGGCCATGGAACGTGTTGCTTAGGGTTTCCTCGTTAACGTCTCCTCCTTCAATTCTAATTTCGTTCGTTCCTGGAAAGGGGAGGAAGGAGGGCTTAAGGGTTAAAACGTCCTCCCAAATATCGTTAATGGACCGTCTAAAGCTTTCAGAATCGAACGTAACTATGAAGAAATTTCTCTTTCCTACTTTCCTCCACAATTTAGCAAACTTAGCATCATAGGTCTTGGATGAAATGAATGTAGGAGAAGATGAGGAGTGAAGGATCAATTTCAAAACTACATATGCCTCATCTAAGCTTAGGAAGTATTCATCATTCGCTAAGTATTCTAAGTACGAGCGTTTCGATGGGTTTAATCTAGGGTTTACTATTATTTTTTCATCGAGTAAAGTGAAATAGTCGTTAGCTTTACTTATCTTACACTTTCCATATTCTCTATAATATCTCCATTCCTTTATACCTTTTAATATATGAGAGAGTAAGGAGGAGGGTTCGAAGTTTGTTTTCAAAACACCTCTTATAGATATTTGTACTTTCTTTCCATGTTTAATAAAGATGCGGCCTTTATTTACAAATCCCTCTTTTTCTAAACTTTTCTCTATCTCATCAAATAGCTTTACAGATAGCTTAGGAAGAATGACGATATAACGGAAACCCTTCCCCCTAAGGATTCTAATTATTCTAGGACGGAAAGTAGGAAGCATCAAATTTTAAGTAATTCTCTAAAGAATTCCTCTTCAAGCAGTTTCCTACAAATTAGGCAGAAAGAGGACCTTATTTCATCTTCTTTCGCAAGGCCCTTTCCTATCCTTTCTACAATGTTTTCCACTACCCTCTTCACCTCTTCCATCTCCTCAAAATATCTTATCTTCTTCCCCCTCTTCTCCGATAGATAGTAGCTTATAGCGGCCTGCGTCGTCCCTAATAGCTCCGCAACCTCTACTTGTGACATATTGTATTCATTAATTAGCTTTCTAGCTATTAAGCTCCTAAAAGCAGGGAGTATGTACTTTACTGCTATCTCGCATGGCGTTTTCTGCATAGCTTTTATTAGGTCTACCGAAGTCATAAGCTTTTTGCAAAATGCACAAAGGAAATAAATACGTAGGTGAAGTAGGTTAATAGGCTTTGATAAAGGGAGAAGAGCTAAGCGTGTACGAAAGGGAGTATATGAAGACTTACGAGAAGTATATCTCCGCTTTCGAAGAAGCGCTAAATAAAGTCATAGAAAATTATAGAGATCACGAGCTATTTGTTGACTTTAAGAATTGTATGAGGGGAGGGAAGAGATTGAGGCCCATCTTACTCCTAATATCGAATGAGGTTTGTGGAGGAGGCAAGGAGGATATAATGCCAGCAGCTATAGCTATTGAGCTACTTCATACCGTATCCTTAATACACGATGACATTATTGATGAGGAGTTAAATAGAAGAGGAAGGGCTCCTCTGTATATATCTTCAGGCTTAAAAAGCGCAATACTATCGGCTGACTATGCATTCAGCATGATACTAGATCTATCATCCAGGTATAGGGATTCAGAGGTAGCGCGAGTCTTAGCTAAAGCGGCTTCAGAGATGAGCTCGGGAGAATTAAAAGAGTTAAGAATCATCGAGAAGAGGAAGGCCATTAGCCTCAAAGAGTACCTGGAAATTATTTCCTTAAAGACGGCCTCTCTTTTTAGAGCGGCTACCTACCTAGGGGCCTTACTATCAAAAAATGCCGAGAAGTACGCTAAGGAGTTAGAGGCTTTCGGTTACAACTTAGGCATGGCCTACCAGATAAGGGACGATCTTAGGGATTTAGATAAGGAGAAGGAGTTAACGTCTTTGTTAAATGTGAATAACAAAGCCAAAGTACTTATTGATGAAATGAAGAAATACGTAAGGCTAGCTTTAGAAAAGCTAGATAGGATCCCACAATGTCCTGCAATTCTCCTTCTTAGAAAGCTGGTGACGGATTTGGTAGCCTTTATTTAGCTTATCTTCAACTCCAAAAATAAAATAGTTAAAAAGATCCATCTTAAACCCTTGTCATGTGAAGATAGCGGTAGTCGGCATGGGTCCTGCAGGAGCTTACCTATCTGCCTTGTTAGCGGATAACTACGATGTCGAGGTTTTTGAAATGCAAAACAAGGAAACTTTTTCCTCCATATGTGCGTGGGGCACCGGCTATTATAAAATGAGAGAGCTGCTTAAGGACGTCGGCTTAAACTTCGATGATTACGTTATACATAAGGGAAAAGAGCTATATGTTGATTTAAAAAATAAGATATTTACGGTAAAGCTATACGGTCTTTCTACGTTCGATAAGCCTAAGCTCCTAAAGGATCTCGTCTCAAAAGTTAAGGTCAACTACGGAAAATGCATACGCTCACACACCATAAAGGAGTCTTTCAAGTTAGCAGTAGATGCAACGGGTATTTATAGAGCGCTATTACCTCCTGTTGAAGGAGAGGATTTCCTAATACCTACAGTACAATACCTAGTTAAATTTAAACATCCTCCCTTTGACGATTTTTACGTAAAGCCATTTAAAAGCTACTCAGGTTATCTATGGTTCTTCCCCCTAGACAATGGATACGCTCATGTAGGAGCCGGAGATGCTAAATATGGAAAGCATTTGTATGAAGTATTAGCGTTCATCAAGAGATATAACGGAGAAGTTGTTAGAAAAATGGGTAGGGCCCTGAGGTTAACGCCTCCTTCGCTAGCTACACCACATTACATCAACAATATCATTGGCGTAGGAGAAAGTGTGGGAACTGTATTCCCGCTTTTAGGAGAGGGGATTCTACCGAGTATGATGGCCGCTAAATTGTTGAAGGACAACATCGATCGACCTGAGCGCTACTCTGAAGTTTTGAAAAGTAAATTCAAGAGGTTCGAGGATGCTTTCCGGTTTATAAAGTTAAAAATGGAGGGACGTAATTTAACGCATCTCGCTATCCTAGCTTTAAAGCTTCATCGATACTTTAAAGCTAATAGAGATCATACAGGAGTGGATCCAAGCGTTCTCGATACCCTGAAGGTGCTAAAGCCCTTCTAAGCAGAAGAAAGCTTTTCTATGATTTCTTTCTTCAATTGATCTGCGCTCTTTCCTTCCACTTCTATGCCTAGTAGTTCGGCTATCCAGATTATCTCCTTATCGGTCAGAGGTTTTGAATGGGTAGGTTTTTTAAATTCGGCAACCGTTTCACCCAGAGTAGAAGCAAGCTTCTTCACATATTCCGGTTTAAATAGCAGGAATAATAGCAGTACGATTATAGCGAATTCTATATATTCAAGCAATCTCCTTATCTTTCTTTCATTTTTTCAGCTATTTCCTTTTTGATCTGTTCCCTGGTTTTACCTTCGGTTTTAATTCCCAGTCTTTTCGCTGTCTCGATTATCGGATCTTCAGCTGGAGCTTCCTTTACCGCCTCCTCTACTTCCTTCTGAGCTTTTTGGAACTCCTTCTTAGCTTCTCCCAAAGATCTAGCTAGCTTGGGTATCTTTTCAGGGCCCCATACCAATAGCACAACTACTATTAATATTATGATGATCCATTCCATACCTTGTATGAGAAACGTTGGAAACATGCTTGCACCGATGTAAAACTCAGTAATATGGCTTTAATAAATATTTCCTCTAAAGTTTTTTAAGCCCACCTTAAAAAACTCCTTCGTTTGAACGTTAAAATCCTTACAAGTTTACTGGCCATATTTATGGCCGGAATGGGGATTTTAGGGATATTCGTAGGGTTTAGAGTACAGGAGGAATCCGGGAAAAGCGGTTTAATTTTCCCCTTTTTATTATCAATACTATTTTTCGCCTTAGGCGTTTACCTATCTTGGTTAATCGTAAATAGGTATGTAGGAAGAAATGAAAGCTTAGGCTCCTAGTATCAATATAGCGACGACGATGCCATAAATGGCTATCGCTTCTCCTAAAGCGGTGATTATTATAGCAAGCGTTCTCAATTCCGGTCTTTCAGCAGATGCAGCTAAGCCAGCGCTTCCAGCTCTCCCTATTGCTAATCCAGCTCCGAGAGCCGAGAGGCCGAAAGCTATGGCGGCCGATATGGTCTTTAAATTTAAGCCTTCCCCTACTTGTAAAGGAGTATATGCTTGTGCGAGAGAAGGTGAAGCCGTCACAATCGTTAGAGCGATTAACAATGGGAGTAAAGATCGCGTTCTTTTCAATTTGCACACCTCTCCCTACTTTCTAGAACGTTAATTTATAAATTTTCTATTGCAGATACGTATTTCAATTTAAGTTTGTTAAGTTTCTCCTCTATTTCATTTAAATAGATTGAATACGTTTCCCTTAGCCTAGCCTTGATTCTTTTGAGCTCTTCGCTCATCTTGATCGCCTTATTTCGAGTACCCTTTTTATCTTTTTCAACCTTATGAATTCCTCTCTCTCCCTTTCTTCAAGTGTCGAAGTTATAAATTTGATATTCTCCTCAACCTGAGGTATAATTATGTATTCTAGAGCGTTCATTAATCTCTGCGTTTTTTCAAGTTCGAGAGCGATCTTAAATACGGCGTTCTCGAAGGATGCCGCCTCAACCAATAGTGGCATAATACCGGACAACCTCCTAACTACTTCATCAAGACTGCTACTTGAATCCGCAAAACCGTAGCCTAGGCCCTTACTCTTCAGAGTCAATGATATGATCGGAACGTTAACGTCGATATACCTCCTAACCGTAGCATCGACCTCTAGATTGGAGGGAATGGTTGATGCTATTCCCTCTAACTTTAAAGGACCTAAATCTAAGTATGCTCTTAAAAGCGAAGAATAGGCTTTACTTAGTTCGTTCTCGAGTTGTTTCCTACGCTCAGTTGCTTTATCTACCATCTCCCCTAGCTTTTTTAATAATACTTCCTTCTTATCTTCAAGTATTTTGTGTATCTTTCTAGCTATCCTAAGACTTCTCTTCAATCTAATTAGTTCAAGCTTCGTAGGCTGTACCTTTTTCGTATAAGCCACGATCTACCCCCTTTTCCTATAATACTTCTTAATGTGATGGGTCTTTATTTTCGTAAGCTCATGTTCCGGTAAAACTGACAATACCTCCCATGCTAGCTCGAAGGTCTTCTCGAGATCCCTGTTTTCATAAGGGCCTTGACTTAGGAACTTTCTTTCGAAAACGTCACCGAATTCTAAATACTTGAGGTCTATGGGTGATAGACCCGCTTTTCCTACTATTTCAACCAACGCTCTCAGTTCTTGTGCTCTAGCATACGCATCATATAATTGATTGCTTACTTCAGCGTGATCGCTTCTAGTTTTTCCTTCTCCAATACCATCTTTCATGAGCCTACTTAAGCTCATAAGGACGTTAACGGGAGGGTAGATCCCCTTTCTGTGTAAGTCCCTATCGAGAACTACCTGTCCTTCCGTTATATATCCGGTGAGATCTGGGACGGGATGTGTGATGTCATCGCTTGGCATACTTAGTATTGGGAGCTGGGTTATGCTCCCCTTCTTCCCCCTTATTCTCCCTGCCCTTTCGTAAATCGTGGCTAAATCCGTATAGAGATAGCCCGGGTAGCCTTTCCTTCCCGGCACTTCCTCTCTTGCCGAACTTATCTCTCTTAATGCTTCAGCATAATTAGTCATATCGGTAAGAATAACCAGCACATGCATATCTTGTTCGAAGGCCAGATATTCAGCAGCTGTTAAGGCTACTCTCGGTGTAACTATTCTCTCAATAGCTGGATCATCTGCTAAATTTAAGAATAATATGCTCCGTTTAATAGCGCCGGATTCCTCAAGGGAACGCCTAAAGAAGATGGCTTCATCGTGTCTTACACCTATCGCCGCAAATACTACGGCGAATTCCTCTCCTCCTCTAACTGTGGCCTGCCTAGCGATCTGCGCTGCTAACATATTATGGGGAAGGCCCGCTCCTGAAAATAGTGGCAACTTTTGACCTCTTACTAAAGTCAACATCCCATCGATAACGGATACCCCGGTCTGTATGAAGTCCGTTGGATAATCTCGCATATATGGATTAATCGCTGCGCCATTTACATCTCTAGATTCCACCCCTATGGGATCAGGTAAGCCATCTAAGGGCCTCCCTAATCCGTCGAAAACCCTTCCTAAGAGCTCTAATGAGACTGGAAATTCAAGCGTTTTGCCTAAAAACTTAACCTTCGTAGCGGTTAAGGACAAGTCCGTCGTACCCTCAAATACCTGTACTACCGCTTTTCCTAATCCAACCTCGATTATCCTTCCCAGCCTCTTCTCTCCAGTTCCGGTTTCTATCTCCACCAGTTCATCATAAGCCGCTTTACTAACTCCCTCAACAATAAGTAGGGGGCCTCTTATCTCTCCGATGCTTGTATACTCAACCGTTCCCCTAGCTGACATGCACTTTCACCTCCTCTATGAGAGCTTTAAAGGATTCTTCTACTTCTAGTCTTAATGCCTCAAGTTTATCGAGCTGATCTTCTGGTATTTCAAATTTCGCTCTTAGAAGCTTTTGGATGACGGGCATGGTCTTTATCTTATCGAGAGGAACTCCTCGTCTTAACGCTTCTTCTGCACGTTCGTAAAATTCAACAAATAGCTTCAATAGCAAAACTTGTCTCTTAGGGCTCGTGTACGTATCTATGGGATCGTAAGCGGATTGTTGTAAAAATCCAATTTTTATCATTCTAGCAACCTCTAAGATCAGCTTCTCTTCTTCCGGCAATATTTCAGGCCCTAGTAACCTAACTATTTCTCTGAGCGCGTCTTCTTTCTGTAAGATATGGTAGGCTTTTTCCCTTAATATTGGCCATTCGGAACTTACCTTTTCAATCCACCATCTTTTAACGTATTCCAAATAGCCTGAATAGCTCGTCATCCAGTTAATAGCCGGATAGTGTCTCGAATACGCAAGCCTAGTATCCAAAGCCCAGAACGTTCTTATAAATCTCAACGTATGTGTAGTAACGGGTTCTGTGAAATCGGCGCCTGGAGGGGATACCGCTCCTATTAAGGATACGCTCCCTACTCTCGATGGCTTCCCTATAGTCTCTACTCTTCCAGCTCTTTCGTAGAATTCCGCCAGTCGAGACGCCAAATAGGAAGGATATCCCTCCTCTGCAGGCATTTCCTCCATTCTTCCGCTTATCTCCCTTAAAGCCTCGGCCCATCTGCTCGTTGAATCCGCTAGCATTACGACATCATACCCCATATCTCTATAATACTCAGCTAAGGTAATGCCGGTGTATATGCTTGCTTCTCTAGCAGCTACCGGCATATTGCTGGTATTAGCTAATAGTATAGTTCTTTCCATCAAGGGCCTGCCGGAGTACGGATCCTTCAGTTCAGGGAATTTTATCAACACCTCTGTCATTTCGTTTCCCCTTTCCCCACAACCGACGTACACTACAACTTTCGCATCTGCCCAAGACGCTATTTGATGTAAGGTGACGGTTTTTCCGGTGCCAAAGCCTCCGGGTATAGCTGCGGTACCTCCTTTTGCTAGTGGGAAGAAGGTATCGAGTACTCTCTGTCCTGTTACGAGGGGTACTTCAGGATCAAGTCTCTGTTTATAAGGCCTTCTCTTCCTCACAGGCCAGGTATGGTATAACCTCACCTTTTCCTTCTCATCCCCCTTGGATAGAACCGCTACTACATCCTCTACCTTATATTTACCCTCTGGCTCAACGGATATAACGGCGCCTCCTTTGTAATTAGGGGGTACCATTATGTAATGTCTTATAAGCGGGGTTTCCTCAACGTAGCCTATAATTGAGCCAGGTTCTAGTTCCTCTCCCCTCTTTATCGTGGGTATGAATTTCCATTCTTTATCAAGGGGGATGGGTGATGCCTTTATACCTCTACTTATAAAGGATCCTGAAATGGAAGCGATAGCAGGAAGGGGTCTTTGAAGACCATCATATATTGTTCCTACGATTCCAGGGCCTAACGTAACGGAAAGAGGCTTTCCCGTACCTATTACGGGTTCTCCCGGCCTTATACCGCTTGTTGATTCATATACTTGTATAAACGCTACGTCTCCAGATAACTTGATAATCTCTCCAATGAGTCTCTCCTCTCCTACTTCCACCATTTCGTACATTTTAGCTCCGGTCATTCCAGAAGCCTTAACGGCCGGTCCGCTAACCCATACAACCTTTCCTTTAACGTTCATCTTACTCTAATACCTCCTTAAAGTACGTCTCCACAACCTTTCTCTTAATTATAGGTTTTAACCTTTCCTTTAAGGATTTAAAGGTATAGTCGATCGATACTTTTCCATCTTTCGACTTCATTATAAATCCATAATCCTCCGATAACGGGCTTTTATCGATACTGATCTTAAGCCCCTCCTTCTCAAGACTTTTAACTACTTTCATTATCCTCGATTTATCCTTCTTACCTATTTGTATAATGACCTCCTCTGATCCTAGCGAACTTATAGCCTCACTCATGAACTTCCCAATAGCCTTTCCATACCTTTCTTCTGGAAGCTTTTCGATATCGCGTAAAACTTCCTCTAATACTTCGTCTATTAATTCGTCAAACTTTTTTAGCAAAGTCCCCTTCGATTCAAGCTCGGCCTGAGTGATGAGTTGTCTATAAGTTCTTTTGCCTTCTTCTTCGGCTTTCCTTATTATCTCCTGTCCTTCTTCTTCTACTTTTTTCCACTTTTCCTCCGCGTTTTTCAGAGCTTCTTCCAAAGCTTGATTTAGGAGTTCCCTATACCTCTCCTCCGACTCCTTAATTACTTCAACTATCACGTTAGACAACTTTCCTCACCTAGATCCCTAAAAGGTCCCTTAATAGGCTTTTATAATCTATGGATTCATGCTTTCCTACAGGAGGAGGGAGTTCATATATTACCGGCAATGATAGCCGTCTTCTTAGGTTAGCGATCTGTTTCCTATACTTTGAAGCCATATTAGAGGGTATCACTATCAAACCTATATCCTTCCTTTTACTAATGAGGTCATTTAGCAGATCATAAAATTCCTTATCCGACCTTACTTCAAAGCCTTCAGCACCAGCTAGCCTTAAAGCTGTAACAAAGGTTCTATCTCCTATAGCGATAATCTTCATGTCTACTAAGAAAATAGATGTAATTTTTAAAGTTTAAAGGAAAAGGTTTTAATCGTTTTTACAAGATGGCTTTTAGGGTTGGGAGTAAGACCGGTCTGCAGAACATTACTGGTAAGTCCTTTAACGAAAAGAGATCAAGTACTTAAGGAGTTAGCTTTATTTAGAGATTTTCATGTTGAGAAAAAAGAGGGAGAGGGAGAACTATTAGAAAAGGCGTTGAAGTTGGAGAAAAAGCTGGAGAGGATAATCGACTCCCTAAACTTAGTGATTGAACCGGGCGTAATTGAAGTCCTAGAGAAAGGATACAGGGTATTAGAGGTGGAGATAAAGGCGAAGAATTGGCGAGAACTTTTAGAGATTGTAGAACGGGATATCGGACCTAGGGTTGATGAAGTAGAGGGATTATTAAGAGAGAAAGATGAAATGATAAAGAGAATTGAGGAGGACGAGGCAAGATTAGCCCTTTTAGAGCTTATATCTTCATTCTCTAAAGATATAAGGGTTTTGAAAGAACTAAATAAATTTCATGCAAAGTTAGCGATCCTCAAAACCAAGGATATTGAAGAGCTAACGAAGAGCTTGCCAAGGTCTTTAGTTATAACTGAAGAGCTGACACCTAAAGACTCTTTGGTGTTTGTGATAGACCGTAAGGAAAGGAAGGATTTCGTGGAAAGGGTTCTAAAGGCGTTCGAGGCCGTTACCGTAGATCTCCCTAGAGAATTGCCGACTATACCGAAAGAGGCATACAACAAAGCAATAATAAAGTTAAAGGAGGAGAAGGGGAGGTTGGAAGAAATTTGGAAGAGGTTGAGAGAAATTAAAGAAGGAGAGGGAGAGATGTTCTTAGCGTATTGGGAAGCAGCAAAAATTGCAAGAGAAGCTTTAGAAAATGGTACTAACTCGCGCAGGTTCTTCATCCTGAAAGGATACGTACCAAGAAATAAAGTTAATGAGCTAAATAAGAGGCTTAAAGGAGTAGCCGATTTGATTATAGAAGAGGGTGGTCATGGACCGACCTTAATGGAAAATAAAGAGTACGTTAAAAGTTTCGAGTCGGTTACGTTAGCTCAAGGCCCTCCTTCTCTTCATGAAATAGATCCTACACCAATAATCTCCGTAATATTCCCTATTTTCTACGGCCTTATGTTTGCGGATGCCGGGCAGGGCCTTCTTCTCTTTTTGTTAGGCTTATTCATTTACGGAAGAGCTCGAGGAGATTTAAGAAGATGGGGAATAGCCTTGATGTCATTTGGCACTGTTGCAACAATAGTAGGACTTGCTATAGGAGAGGTTTTCGGGTTTAGCACCGGACATATACCGTATTTAGGAGAGTTCCTTTCTCGTTTCAAGTTAATTGAGGTCAAGGAGTTTACGTCCGAAGTGGTAGGTAAGGTCTTAACCGTGGGCATACTATTTGGAGTGTTCCATATAATCTTAGGCTTACTGTTAGATTTCTATCAAAGTGTAAGAGGCAAGGAGTGGGGGGAGATAGCGGCGGAGAAGCTACCTTCTCTGCTTCTATATATAGGAGGATTGCTCTTCGCCCTATCATTCATAGGAGGAGGATACCGGTTTTCAAATATTTTTAGCGATTCCAAAGCGCCGCTCATTGGGCTTCCGTGCAGTACTCTTGCCTACATTTCACTGCCTCTAATAGCAACGGCGATTTTACTACTTCTATTTACCAAACCTATTTTCCACAAACGCCTATCATTAATAATGGATGGCGTTATTGAGCTCTTACTAAAGATAATTGAATTCATGGCAAACACGATAAGTTATGCACGATTAGGTATTTTGCTTCTCGTACATGTGGCACTAATGATGGTCGTCAATTTGTCCTTAGAAGCAGGCATAATAGGCATTCCCTTAGTTATTATAGGAAACATCGGTGTTATGATGTTAGAAGGGCTTATTGTGTACATCCAAGCCTTAAGGCTTCATGTATACGAGTGGTTTACTAAATTTTACAGAGGAGAGGGGAAACCATTTAGGAAGTTTATATCTGAAACTATTAGGGTAAGGATAAAGTGGACAAGTTGAAGTTTAAGAAAGTATTAATTCCTTAGCGATTTCCTCTCTCGGTAGATTGAACTCTATCCCAAATGCTACCTTAGATAGGTTTTCTATCTCGAACTCCTTTAACTTTAAGTAAGCTAAGACAGCTGCTGGTGTGGGCTCTTTATAAAATGTGGTCTTTGCAAGTTCGTAATCCTTTTCTAACGACCTTTTTTCTAAGAAAGTAATCAAGTCATGTAGGCTTTCGATTTTTCCAAGCCCGATATAGCCTAGCCTACGAATGATATCTGCTATCTCCTCTATAGATCTTGCACGAATTAGCCTTCTAATCCTTATGGCCTCGACCTCTCTTCTTTCAATGAATACTACAAGCTTTTCGATCGTAGTTGACGGGAGATCTAAGGCTTTCGCCCTCAATACCGAAAGTATGTTATATGTTCTAATATCATGCCTTATAAATGATTCAAAGGCTTCTTTGAGCCGTCCGTCTGTCTTTTCAGTTAAAACTCTCGCTATCCCATTATAGATTTCCCGATCTATATATATGTCAAAAATGGTGAGGTCTTTCCTTTCCTCAAATTCCTTAAGCGCCTGTTTGAGAGGCTTATAAAAAGGATCTCCTCTCAATAATTCTAAACCCTCTTTAAGCGTCGACGCAGCCATTAACTTAACAATAAGCTCCCTTCTCTTTAATATTTCCTCAGCTTTTAAGAAAATTGAGTCCTTTATCTCATCAAAGGTCTTTCCTTCGAGCTTAGCTTTAATCACTATTTTCAAATCCCAGCCTATTAACCTCTTGAAATAGGCGAGTATAACGCTGGAAAATGGAAACCATCTCCCTAATTGATAATATTGTAAAGCTAAATGCGCTCTTAAAGCAGATTCTATTTTAGTTGCTGTAAATGGAGGTTTTATAAGGTTGATAACTTCCTTATATGGAGAAGCCGATAGCTTCTCCATCATTTCCTCTAAACTTTTTGATGAGATTAAAGAGTCGATGAATTTCTTATCTAAAAGCATTCCTTTCAACGCATAAGCTTTAACTTCCGAAAATGTATCAATTTTTTGTCTTTCGAACATCACTCTTCACCTAATAAGACCTTTAGCGCCAATTCTTTAATTGGTTCTCGTTCGCGCTTAAACGTTTCCATAATCGAGGAGGTCCTTTTAACTCCCTCTTCCTTGATTCTATTTACTTCTCTTTCTGCTTTCTTTCTATACTCTGCTTTTATAAGCTCTGCCTTACTTTCCACTTCTTTAATATACTTAGCTCTTTCAGTTTTTACGAGCTCGTCTACTTTATCTCTTAGCTTAGCAGCGCTCTCTCCTACTAACTTATCAAGCTGATCGAGTTCCTTATCTAAATCACTTATAAGCTCTAAGGCTTTTTCAATTCTCCCTTTCAACCCTCTTCACCTTTAACTATTTACCTATAAAAAGGATGCTAAAGAGTAGGCGGGCCCGCCGGGATTTGAACCCGGGACTCCCGGGTTTCTTTCCCCTTTGGGGGCTAAAAGCCCGGTGCTTTAGGCCTTCCTCAGTCTACCTGGCTGAGCTACGGGCCCACCACGGTCAAGGTACTATGCATTACTTAAAAAATTTTTGAAGATGGTTTATATCACCCGGTAGTTAGTTTTCCCCTAATGTAAAAAGAAGCTCTAGTATATGAATTCGATCCGAAACGTTTAAAACTACCGTGTTTACTTTCCTAGTTAGGCCCTGGTAGTATAGCCCGGTCTAGTATGCGGCGCTGTCACCGCTGCGACCCGGGTTCAAATCCCGGCCAGGGCGCCATTCTTTTTGTTTGACGCCCTACGCTTTTTAACTTAGTAAGAGACCAAGCATTCTGTTCCTTAGTCAGCTACGAGCTAAGTAAAACGTTAGAGGCTGGTGAAGATGCTGAACTCAATAGACATTAATATAGCTCTGTTTTTGATACCGTAACGATGGTGCTGCCTTACTTTAAGTACGAAAAAGTGGAAGATGTGCAGCAAAAGCTTCTGTCGTTAGTCGGGGAAGGTAGAAAAGTGGAGATGCTAGATGTTAGAAATGCCATTGAACACGTCCTAGCGGAAGACGTACATAGTAAAAGAGATATTCCTCAGAATGACATAGCTCATTTCGACGGTTATGCTATAAGAAGCGAGGATACTAAGTTAGCTTCTTTTAAAAATCCCTTACGTTTCAAAATTGTAAAAGAGATAAAGTTAACTGAAAGGGGTTCCAGTTATGAGATCTCAAGCGGAGAGGTAATATACGTTCCAACGGGCTGTGAGCTTCCTCAAAATGCGGATGCTATAGTACCAGTAGAAAGTGTGAAAAGAGAGGGAGATTACATTATATTAACTAGACCTATAGTTAGGGGTTTCCATGTAATACATAAGGGTTCCGATATAGGGAAGAACGAGCTGGTATTAAGGAGAGGTACGATTATATTGGGTCAGCATGTAAAGGTATTACTAGATTCGGGGATATTCGAAGTTCCCGTATATAAGAGGCCTAAAGTCGCGGTTATGCCTATTGGTTCAGAGTTAACTAATGATCCTAATGAGCGTCATAAAAAATTGGAAACTCATAGTTATCTCATATCTCATTTAATTGAGAAGAACGGAGGAATAGCGATACAAAGGGCACCAATACCAGATGATCCAGATCTCATCTCAGAAGAAGTTGAAGAAGCGCTTGAAAATTATGACGTTATCGTTACTATCGGAGGAGCATCGATAGGTAGGATGGATTTTACATGGAATGAAGCGATGCGTATTGGAAGGCCGAGACTTGAAATCCGAGGTATTAGAGTTCATCCAGGGAGAGTAACGAGCGTTGTTCTTTTTGAGAAACCCATAGTTATGCTTCCAGGCTTAATCCAATCTACGCTTTCTGGAGCTATATTTATCTTACTACCTTTGATCCGTTTCCTAGTCGGCCTATCTCCCTCCCCATTATATCCGAAGTTCATAGGGAGGGTTAAATCCAAGATTAAGGTTTCACAATATAGGCCATTTAAAAGAATAAGGTTTGTAAAGAAGATCGGATCTATAAGTGACGGAAAAAAGGAGTTAATAGACTTGTTAAAATATGAGAGCTTCCATTCCAACGTCCTATTAAAAGCTGATGGAATAATTATCATACCTGAAAACATCGATAAAATCCTTCCGAATGAAGCGCTAACGGTCTACGGTATACACGGATTATTCTGAAGTAAAGAAGAGAGATGGTCCCGCGGGCAAATATAAAGGTTTCTGGTTAAATTCTCATCTCAAATGAGCGCTAGATAGACCTATCCTTTTGCTAACATTTGTGTACTTCTATCTAACGGGTGATCATATGTCCTTAGGAGGTAGGCTATTAAAAGTTAAGGAAGCGGCTAGCATACTGAACGTGGATCGTAGAACGATCTGGAGATGGATTAAGAAAGGCAGGATTCAAGCGATTATGCTGCCTTCAGGGCAGTACAGAATTCCTGAGAGCGAGGTAGTTAGGATATTGAGAGGGGAGAGGATATGAGCGCTAGGATTAAAGATGTGGCCTACTACGTGATAAAGCTAATGAACTCAAGCGACCCCTTTGAGCGCGTTTTCCTACTTGAGAAGGCCGTGCTAATGCTGGAAGAGGAGGAGCTTAAGAGCATAGGAATAAACCTAGATGAGGTTAGGGGAATTGCGAGCGTAGCGAGATCTTTTACAAGCGCCAGGCAATGGGAAGATGTTCAGTATAGCGGCTGGTTTGTAACTAGATACCCAGTCGTATCGATACCATGGGCTATTATCCAGACAGAAGAGAACTATAACAGGCTTATTAAACCATGGCAGCGTGGGGGATATATCTATTGGAGTCATTTAATAAAGGAACATAGAAGAAAATACTTGCAGTTTTTTCATAAAAGTGGATGGGGAGCATACTGCGCCGTTGTCTTAGCCGAGGCACCCGTTGATGATGAAAAGAAGATAAAAGAAATTGAAAAATCATTAGAAGGAAAGAGATGTCCAGCTTGTGGCTACCACATAGATGATTTAACGTATGAGGAAGTTTGGAGAGTGTATCCATGGCCTGAATGGTCGTTCTTCTTTGAGGCAAGTCGATGTTTAACTCCAACGGGGTATAATATGCTTAAGAATCAATTCGTAGACTACGCTAACACCTTCGTCTTCAAGATCGTAAGGAAGCTAAGGAGCTCGTTATTGACTGAGATCGATATTACAGACCTTTCAAATCAAGGCCAGGAGAAGGTAGTGGCTCCTTCTTCTTAGAGGCCATCTCCCCCATTAATTTTTTCAACGTTTCCTGTCTCTCCCTTTCATATTTTTCTCTAACAAATGAAGGAAGCTCTAGGCTAAAGGTATCAACGAAGTAGCGTTTCACGTATGGTGTGAGATCGGGTAGATAAAGCAGCTTGTAGCCAATAGCCTTAGCTCTATTATCGGATAAACGCCTTATCTGCACTCTCAAGCTTACCTTATCTCGTACAAATTTAATGATATCTCCAGCCTCAACGCTCGTAAATAGAACTCCTCCCGTTATGCTACGCATTAGGTTAAACAGCTTGCCGAACCATACGGACGGCTTCGTGTACCATTGAAGCTTCATTAACCATATAGCGGCATCATCTAGCAGTAAGGCCTTAAATCTGATACCGTTTTCAATAGCTTCTTTAAGAACGGGCATTAATTCATCTAAGGTAAAGAAGGTGTGCCTTAACGCTTGATCCCATGATCCGTAAACGTGGTAAAGGACCTTAAGAGCGTAAGTGGTCTTTCCAGCTCCCTGAGGTCCATAGACGAAAGCTGAAGTAAAGCCGTAAGTTGAATAGCTACGCTTAATGAGGAAAGCCAGAGTAGGCTCTCGTAATACCTTCATTCAACCTCGCCTCTAAACTCTTCACTTGCCCTAAGGAGCATGTTATGGGCATCTAATACGGCTATAATTATTTGGAGCATGCGTTGATAGTAGGCTAGCTCAACCGCTTTACGAACGTTGATATCGAAGAGGAGAGCGGGTATATCTTCAGGGTTCGTTACCTCTTTAGGGAGAAAGCGCCGAATAACTTCAAGTTCTTCCTCAGTTAGCTTAGCTTTAAACCTACCCTCCTCTTTCTTATACTTATTGAGGACCTGTAAGGCCTTAGCCTCTTCAGTTTCATTTAACGCTCCTTGAACTTCAGCTAGCAAGGTTGGAGTTAAGATCGTAAGGAAGGCCTCCATATGTGTAATAAAGCGATCTGGATTAAAGGAAAGGAAGTCAACGGCCCGATCTAGATATTTCAGTAGCAAGAGCTCGTAGCTTATACGTTGATAATATGAAACCCTATCCTCTCGCTCCATCATTTCGAAGCACCTTCAGCTTGCTGTTTTAACGCGTACCATTCCTTAATGACTTGCCGTAGCGCTTGATCTATGCTCCTAGCTTTCATTTGGTACTTAAGCTGCATTAGGACTTGCCATAGACGTACGCTTATCTTTACATCCTTAACCTTTCTCATCAATAAGAAGAAGTATGAAATTTGCGAAATTTCATAACGCTATATAATATATAGTTAGGAAAGCAAAAAAATAAAGAAAGAGGGACTTACGCCTCTTCTAGCTCCTTTATTTCCGTAGGAAGATCCACGAACTTCTCCTCATACCATTGAATGAGCGCTAGCCTAACCAAGCGGGCTAGGACCTCCTTGGGAACTTTAACCTCTATGGTAACTTCCTCCTTGGACATCTTAGCCCTCCTCCTTTAAAGCCTCGATCTTCATCTTCAGGGCCTCGATAACTACCTCGTTCCACGTCTTGCCTGTCTTTTTCGCTAACCTATCTAGCTGCTCGATCAGGTCTTTATCGAGTTCAACCTCGATATCGGCCGTTGGTATTTTTTCCGTTGTCATAGTATAGGTATATAAAACGTCAACGGATATGCTATAGATATGGGAGCAGGCTCTAGATCCGTGTTGAAGAGATCAAGCCCTAAGTCTATATCCTTGAGGACAACTGTACCCTTAGCTATAGTTGAGCAGCTAGATCTCAAGGAAGGCGATGTCTTAGATTGGGAGATTAGCTTTATTGAAGGAGAGAAGGTAGTTATAGTTAGGAAGGTCAGGGAGTGAACTTTTTCTTTTTGCTAGAGAAGGAAAAAATTAAAGTGACAAAAATTTCATTACAAAAATATGCTAGTTGCCTTCATAGACGAAAGCGGTAAGGCGACACCAAAAGAGTTGACTCCTTTCGTTGTCTCTGCTTTAATCGTGGATGATGGACTGATCCCAGAGATCGAGCATGACGTCGTGAAAATAAAACTCAACAAGTTACCAGGTATAGACCCTAAGGCCGAAATTCACGCTAGGGACATCACACATGGAAAAAGGGCCTACAGGACATATACGCAGGAGCAGAGAAAGGATTTGCTGGACGAGCTCTATGCCTATATCTCCGATCTAGATTGTGTTATCATCAGCGTGGTAGTTCTGAAAAACAAATGTGTTAAGTCTCCAAAGGACCCCAAAGAAGCGATGGTGGAGAACGAAGAAATAGCCTTTGGGTTACTCATAGAGAGGTTGGCCATGTTCATGGAGAAATCCAAAGGATATAATATGTTGGTGGTCATCGATGAGACGGACGTAAGCCACGACCGAAAGGTGCGCGACATGATCGAGGAAGAGATAACTACTGGAATGTACACCAGTAAAATATCGGCTTCGAGTAGGATTCTGAACAGGCCTCTCTTCCTCCGCTCATCAGACTATGCGGCGCTTCAACTTGCGGATCTAGTGGCATATGCTGTATTTAAAAAGCAAAGTAATAGGCCGATCTCTAGCATATTCGATTTCAATATATATTATGATCAGGTGGCGAAAAAGTTTGACAGGTGTCCCGATGGCAGGGTTGAGGGATGTGGCTTAAAAATCTGGGAGAATTAGTGGGGCCGTGGCGAGGCACCACCACCCCTCGGGCACGCAGGCGAGGCACCCACGTGCCCCAATTTAATCATCAGCATCATCACATTTAAACGTTATCATATAACTTTATAAGATGATAAATATGGTTGGAGCAAAATTCGATATTAGAAATAGGGAAAAAGAGTTTTTGATTCTTGGCTTTGTTATAAAGAAAGGAAAGACCAGTTTCCAAGAAATAAGGGACTTTTTTGAAGGTTATGGAATAGGGCTAGTAGACGATGACGTTGAAAGACTAATTTCTGAGGATTGTCTAGAGGCATTAAACATAGAAGGAAAAAGTGGTTCTATAAAGAAGATGGTGGTTCTGCCCAGACCTAAGGGCGTAGCTCTTTGGCTAAATGAAAGGTTTAGGATAGGTTTGGACCCTCATACTTGCCTCCCGATCGGGATAACACAGGAAGAAATGTCACGATTGGTCGAGAACTTCTTCATTCATTGGGAAGACATCCCCTCTATATACTTTATCTTATTAGAGAATGGATTAGTTGATATAGCGAATTTTTCCATTCAAGTAGCTTGTACTTTTATCGATTATTACTCAGAAGATGATAGGAGTCTCGTCTTCGATTTAGCCGACATAGTGTTGGCATTTCTTATATTGCCAGAGATCCTAAGGAAGTCGGAATATGCGACCTACTCTGGTCTCCTAGAGGAGGAATGCTTAAGGAGAGTGGATAATAAGAGAACCCGAATTGTAGAACTTTTGATTAAAGAATACGAGCTTCGCGAAAGGATAGAAGAACTCGTTGAAGAGAACTTTAACAAATTGATAGTGGCCAAGGCAGAGCTAGATTCAATCAGGGAGATATTGGAGAGAAAATATCCCGAGGGTTAGAACTTCCTCCAAACACCGGGGTGCCAGATTTAACATGTCGATGAATATTAAGGGACTAGGTTTTTAACAATCTCGTTCCAGAATTTCTTCCATCCCTTTATAGATCTTTAAAGGTATCCTCACGAGGCCTGTTTCTTAACTATTCTCCTACGAATTTCATTTAGTTCGCTTTCTAGCCTCTTAGCTTCATCTCCATACTTCTTGAGAAACTCATTAATAGAGCGCTCGAGATCATCTAAACGTTTATTTAAGGCATCTACTTTTTCCTTAATGTAGGATGAAAGGAGCTTAAGGCCCTCGGATTTCGCATGTTTTATCAGCATTTCGCTCTCCTCCTTTAACTTCCCTATATATCTAGCGAGCAGCTCGTAATCCCCTGTAATAATTGGAGATAGCGGACTATATGCTAGCTTCTCAAGTTCTTTTTCAAATAGCTCTAGGTCCACAGGCTCTTCCTTAAGTCGTTTTACGATTTTTGACGTTAAGGAACGTAGGTC
>Ga0190310_1000045_pt1 | contig 42770 bp, 39 predicted proteins | sample 48700778_MG_FD_165059 | JGI IMG/M metagenome (GOLD analysis project Ga0190310, IMG submission 165059) | Hydrothermal vent sediment bacterial communities from Southern Trench, Guaymas Basin, Mexico - 4870-07-7-8_MG | ecosystem: Environmental > Aquatic > Marine > Hydrothermal vents > Sediment ... | reverse complement strand
AATACTTTCCGATAACCTGAAAACATCGCCTGGTTTCAAATCAAACACGTTAACCATAGAATATTCGGGAAGAACAATGAAATCCGCTTCCCTAAACCCCCTCCTAACAATATCCTCTATTTTCCCAGCATTCTCAACAACATTAGTACCAAAACATGCTTGAACAATACCAACCCTAACAATCAACCTAAACCCTCCCCCTCCGAAAAGAATCTGGTTAAAATCTTACCTTCTATGGGAAAAATACTTTACCATAACACCATCACATTGCAAAGTTTCCATACTTAAAAGTATCTAATGACATGTGTTCTTCTCAGCAGTTTCGCTCAGTAATAGTTTTGAGAACTCCCATGAGTATTGCATGTTCGAAGTAACCCTTTAATTAGAGTGTAGAATATAGGTTATTAGGTGCACTTATGCGGGAAAAGCGGGTTATAGATAGGGAAGTTGAGAAACTAATTAGGGAGGGCAAAATAAAGTACGCTCCACATAAGAAGATAAAGTTTGGTAAGTGGATTTTGAAAGAGAAAATAGGTGACTTTATTGGTTGTAAGGGTAAAGCTAAGAGTTAAGTCTCTTAAAAACGGTAAAACAATGCCTAGCAGTGGACACTTCTACAGCCGAGAAGCCGAGCTTATGGCCTCCTGAAGAAGCCGAAATATTTTCCGTTGAAGAAGCATCATTTATTGGCAGCGTTTACTTAGTTAGAAATTCAGTAATTCTGGAATTACTGGATAGGGAAGGCAATAAATTATCCGAGGTTAAAGCGGACTTAGCTATTCAAAGAGGGCTAGCAGAACCACTGATAACAGACGTCACAATAGATGCTCTAGGAATTCAAGTAATAAGCTTCGGGAAAGGAATATGGAAACACGTAAACGACCCCTCCAGCACCGTGAGAGAAAGCGCACATAAATACTAAACAAACAAGGTCCAATTCAACATTAAACAACACATTAACGTTTATCCCAAGCTCTTTAAAACCATACTTCTCTATGTTAAGTTGGCTTCCCTGTTTTCCCTAATTCCCTAGTTTCTATATAGGAATATTGTGAAGTTTCATGTAGTATGGGGAAATAATTCTTTCAATTCTTTTTATTTAAGATACAGAAAATTAGAAAGCGTTGACAAAGGTAAAAAGCTTGCCGAAGCTATAGAAAATCCATGGATGTCAAAACAAATTGTCGCTGGTATGGTTGTTTATATCTGCCCGGTAGTAGTGGCTATAATCTTCGGAGTAATTGAAGTAATCCAAGGAAACACTAAGTTCATTACAAACATAATATCTGTTATCGGGATACTTCCAGCAATCATAACTGCCTTTTCTCCGAGAAAGTGTTATATCTATGAAGATGGAATTCAATGTCAACTTTGCTTTATAAGATGGGATGAGATAAAAGATTTCGAGTGGAAAAACGGAGTTTTGAGAATAAGAGCTAAAGGTATAAGAGAATTATTACTAGAGGATAAATATGAGAATATTCGAAAGATCGTTGAGAAAATGGTGGAAAAATGAAGAAGGTGAACATAATTGAAGTAATCAGATATGTGCTTGCAATAATGTTAATTCTAAATTTTACACTTTCCCTTGTACCAATTTTGATAAACTCGGAAGCGTGGTTTTTTAGACATAAGCTTGGCGGAATAAAAGCTTCTTGCTGGCTGCTCACAAACGGAGTTATCGGATTGGTGCTTGGTTATTCTTTGCTTAGAGACCTAAAATATAGTTTTTTAGCTGTATTTCTTTTCTTTGCTGCTAATTTCGTGAACGTTATGATGATTCCCCTGAAAGGATTGGCTTATCCTCCCTTTTACTCTTTAGGGCTTATCTTATCTTTGATAGGAGTTGTATCAGAAGTGAGAAAATGAAAAGGTTTAAAGCACGAAATGCTGTAAAAGAAGTATTTATCTATGATCTGCTTGCAGGCTCGATAGCGGGCTGTATATATTTCTTACTTTCAAGTATTCTCAGTGCCGAATTTTCACCTTTCAATTCTTTTTATTTAAGATGCTTTAACCAAAGCACCTAACCTAGCATGTATGCTTGACTTCTTTCAATTCTTTTTATTTAAGATGCCGGTCTGTACATCCGCGGATACATCTTCGACGAGGCAGTTGCCTTTCAATTCTTTTTATTTAAAATGCAGTTCATTAAATACTGTAAGTCTAGGCGTAGAGCTTCAAACTTTCAATTCTTTTTATTTAAGATGCCAATAGTTAGCGTTCCAAGAAACTCTATGTCTGGAAGAGCTTTCAATTCTTTTTATTTAAGATGCAAACGTCGGCGTCAAGGCTGAAGGATACAGTGTAAGATGCTCTTTCAATTCTTTTTATTTAAGATGCTACGCTTTAAACGAAGGAGTATATGTAATGGGTTCTGGCGTCTTTCAATTCTTTTTATTTAAGATGCATCTGTTCTAATCTTAACCTCTTTTGTTCTCTTACATTTGTAACTTTCAATTCTTTTTATTTAAGATGCATGTAAACAACTTCTTCCTATACAATGCAACCTTGCTCGGCCCATCCTTTCAATTCTTTTTATTTAAGATGCTTAGCATATACTCCAGAAACTTTTGACTGCGATGATTTCCTTTCAATTCTTTTTATTTAAGATGCGCTCAAATAAAGGAGTTAATTAGGGAGTTCAGTGAGTCAGCTTTCAATTCTTTTTATTTAAGATGCACTCTTATCTCTGCAGACTGTTACGGTCAAGACATAGCCTTTCAATTCTTTTTATTTAAGATGCAGACAAGAAGTAACAAGAATGGAAATACCACGTTCTTGGATCTTTCAATTCTTTTTATTTAAGATGCGAAGAGTGGAGGCACCTCCCACACCACCACCTACACCCTTTCAATTCTTTTTATTTAAGATGCTGTAGCTAAGAAAACACATATAGCCAAAATCAACGATTACTTTCAATTCTTTTTATTTAAGATGCGGTTTTAGTTGGAACCCACGAGCTACCGTTCCAAATGAACCCTTTCAATTCTTTTTATTTAAGATGCAAACTCCATAGTTAACGATTACGACATTGTATCGATCACTTTCAATTCTTTTTATTTAAGATGCGGCTCAAATACCCTGTTTTATCTGTTGAATACGTTAAAGCCTTTCAATTCTTTTTATTTAAGATGCGCTGCGAATATGGTTATGAGGGTAAATGTCATGTAGCGGACTTTCAATTCTTTTTATTTAAGATGCTTAACAAGGTCAATACTAACGATGCTTCCTTGTGAACTTTCAATTCTTTTTATTTAAGATGCAGACCGTAATACACTATTGCACCCTCTTTAGTACCATAATGCTTTCAATTCTTTTTATTTAAGATGCACCTTCACTCATATTTTGCACCTAGTATATATTACTGTAGCTTTCAATTCTTTTTATTTAAGATGCGGAAGCTAACATACGATAAAAGCAAACCGCTGTCCAGTCCCTTTCAATTCTTTTTATTTAAGATGCTTAGAAATACCTGGATTTTCCCTAATAATTTTAAGTATTCCTTTCAATTCTTTTTATTTAAGATGCTCAATGTTCTTTCAACATTTGCGTAGTTTATAATTACCTTTCAATTCTTTTTATTTAAGATGCAAACCCTTTGAGAAAGTTAGCAGCTTAAACATAGATATCTTTCAATTCTTTTTATTTAAGATGCAATGAAAATAGAGCATTACGTAAACAAGCATTAGACGTTATCTTTCAATTCTTTTTATTTAAGATGCGGCAAAAGATTTAGAATAATCCTATACCAAGAGGTAACTTTCAATTCTTTTTATTTAAGATGCATTAGATGTTATGATGTTTAGCTCTACACTGGCTTGTTCTCTTTCAATTCTTTTTATTTAAGATGCAAAGCAAATATTGCGAAATACCCTGCTGCAGCATCTTCTTCACTTTCAATTCTTTTTATTTAAGATGCTTCCTCAAACACCACCACCCCCACAACACTTAATGAAAAACTTTCAATTCTTTTTATTTAAGATGCGTATGGTGGGGGTTTCGCCGAGGTTTTGAGGAAGCTGAAGGACTTTCAATTCTTTTTATTTAAGATGCCTGTCGAGGTTCCATTAGCACCAACGCTTAGCTTGAGAGCAGTCTTTCAATTCTTTTTATTTAAGATGCCTTAGAAACCTGGCTGCCTGAATTGCTTTAGCATCTCTACTTTCAATTCTTTTTATTTAAGATGCCTAATAGCGACAACAACACCTGACGACATAATAGTAGTCTTTCAATTCTTTTTATTTAAGATGCGGAAAGTTTATATAGTGGTTTATTTGGGTTGATATATTCTGTGTTTTTACTTGTTTCTGCTGTATTTTAGTTTTACTTGGCTCCACATTGCAGTACCTGGTCTGGGTGTTATCAGCTCATGGTGCACTACTGACAAGTAAGAGGTGCACTTGGAGAGGGTTTAGTTTATATTTTTGCTTTTCTTACTTTTTGCTAGTAGTTTGTTGGGGTGTTTAGTGTTTGTTTTATTGTTTTGATGATGTTGTTAGGTTTTGTAGGGTTTTTAGGGGTTTGCCTGTTGATGTTAGTGAGGAGTTGAGGGGTTGGAGGTGGTTTGACTATCCTGTTGTTTGTTCTTCTAGTGTTAGGCTTGGTGTTAGCGATATTGCTGGTGGCTTCTGTGATTCGGGTAGGTTTGTTTATTTGAAGTATGTTTTGAGGGTTAAGCAGCCTAGGGTTGCTGAGAGAGTTGCTTTAGGCTCATTTATCCACAGAGTTTACTCTGAAATTGTTAGGGTAGCTAAGAAATCTATTTACATGTGTAATAACCTAGATAAGTGCAGTTTTAAAGAAAACTTTGAATCCCATAGGGAAGATGTTTTCAGAGGGATTTATGGGGAATTTAAGGGTTTGAAAAAAGATATTGCTTTAAAAGTTTTTAATAAGCTATGGGATTATGGGTTAAACGTTTACTGCTCAGCTTTCGAAAAGGTTAAGTCTATGTCACCCTACCTTAGGGTTGACGGTGCAGCATCACTTATTGTTCCCCTTGCAACAGAGTTTCCAATTGACGGTTCCCTCATAGGCTTAACTAAAGCTATTAGAGTTGACGGCTTCTTACCCCCATCAATTATTGTTGAACTTAAAACTAGAGAACTTAAGCCAGTGTATAATGTTGCTTTAGCAGCGTATGCTATGGCTTTCGAAAGCCAATATGAAGTTCCAGTAAACTACGGTGTCTTAGTTAATTTAAGGTTCGGTAGAAACTATTCTTCATTTAAAGTTTACGAGAAAATAGTTAAGATAAACGACAGTTTAAGACAGGAGTTTATTGATTTAAGAGATAAAATGGCGAGAATTGTTGAGGAAGAACTAGACCCCGGCTTCCCTGAGAAATGTGATCCAGAATGCCCCTATTTAACATACTGTAGGGAGGAGAGAGGTTAAATGGGAGGTAAAATTGCTTTAGTAGATGAGTTCGGTGCTTTCCTAAGAGTTAAAGATGGTAGGTTCCAGCTTAAAGTTAAAGATAAGGTTAAATGGGATATTGCCCCGGTAGAGGTTGACTCAATAGTTTTCACTACTAGAGGGGCTTCATTATCTATTTCGGCACTTGAATTAGCTTCCAAATTTGGAATAGACGTAGTTGTTGTTTTGAAAAACAAGCCCGTAGCTAGACTCATACCTGCAACCTACGGTTCAACAGCTAAAATATGGGAGAAGCAAGCTATTAAAGCCGAAGACAGGGGGTTTGCGGGTAAAATTTCAAGGCTTATTGTTGAAGCTAAAATACATAATCAGAAAATGGTTTTAAAAGAATATTCTAAAAGAATTAGAGCTTCAGGTAAGCGCAACCCAAAACTAGAGAGAAGTATTAGGGAGATTGAAGAAACAATTTTCGAAATAAACAAGTGTAACACGCCTGAACATGCAATGGAGGTTGAAGCTCATGCTGCGAAACACTACTGGTCAGCAGTATCAACTCTAATACCTGAGGAATTAGGGTTTAGAAGGAGGCTTAGGAAAGGAGATGTTGTAAGCGAGGAAGAAGTAGATGTTTTCAATAAAGCATTAAATATAGGCTACGGTATTTTAAGGTCGTTCGTTTGGAAATCAGTTTTCCTAGCAGGTTTAAACCCCTACATAGGATTTCTTCACAAGTTCCGCTCAGGCAGAATGAGCCTAGTTTTCGACCTAATGGAGCCTTTCAGACCTGTAAGCGTAGACAGACCCTTAATATCTATGGCTAGAAGTAAGCCTAACGTATTAGCTAAGCTTAAAAGTGAAAAGAAAAGTGAGGTTAAGGAAGCAGTTATTGAAGTTTGGAGGACAGTAGTTAACTACATGGGTAAGGCTAAGCCACCCCATGAAGCACTTATCCTAGAGCAAGCTAGGAGCCTAGCTAGGGAACTTAGGGGAACAGGTTTGTTTAAACCGTATAAGTCTAGGTGGTAGGGTTCATGGGGGAGCTAATAACCCTGGTAATATACGATATACCTGACGATAAGCTTAGGCTCAAAGTAGCTAAATACCTTAAATCTAAAGGTCTTAAGAGAATTCAGAAAAGTGCATTCGCAGGGCCATTATCTACAGCAGGTAGAGTAGAGCTTGCTGCAGGGCTTAGAAGAATTGTTAGAGGGGAGAAGGTGAATATTCAAATATATCCTTTGACGCCTGCAAGTTTTAATCAAAGAGTTGTTATTGGTGTTGAAATAAAGTATGATGAAGAAGAGAGGCTGATAACGTAGTGGAGAAACAGTACATAACAGCATCTGATGTTAAAAGATACGCTTACTGCCCCAAAATAATATACTTCACCCACGTTCTACATATTGAGGAAAGAATTACTGAGGCAATGGAGTACGGTAAAGAGCTTCACAAGGAAGAATACATACTACCGGTAATAGCTAAAATTAAGCCCGTAAAAATAATTAAGAACCCTGAGCTTGTAAGTAGTAAACTCAAGGTCTCAGGTAAACCGGACTTTATCCTCGTAACTAGGTTTAGAGAGTACATTCCAGTAGAGGTTAAGTGGTCTGAAGAAGAATTTAAAGGCCAAGCTAGAAAAGACCATAAACTACAGTTAGCAACATACGCGCTCCTAATAGATGAGAAATATTCGACAAATGTTAAAAGAGGATACATTTACTACGTTAGATCAGGTAGGATAGTTGAAGTACACATACCCTACTCATTAAAGAAAACAGCCATAAAAACAATTAGGAAAATATACAGCATAGTTGCCGAGGAAAAAGAACCTGAAGTAAGGATTAGTAGGGAAAAATGTGCTAATTGCGGATGGAGAAAATGGTGTAAAGGTGCTTATGGTTGAAAACAATAACTTCTCTCAAACTCTTCTTTAAGCCTGAAAAAGACGTAATAATACCACCATACTCTTCTAAGCTAAGTAGGAGCATTATTTTAAAAATTCTTGAGAAAGAAGGTTTAACAAGTATTGTTGATAGGATAAGGAAGCCTATGACCCATAAGCCATACGTGTTTACCGTTGTTTTCCATGGAAACAAGCCCCTATATAGAACAGAAGAGGAGAAGAAACCTCTAATGCTTAAGGGTAGGAGGGTTTACTGGTTTAAATTCACAATAATAGAGAGTGTTGAAGCCCATAAGGTAGTTGGGGCAGTAGCTTCAAGGAGCAATGTCGAAGTTTACTCAACAAAATTCTCAATAGTAGGTATTGAAGCTGAAACAGTAGATTTTAGGAAAGTGGGTTTCGAAGAAAACCCTGAACAATTACATGTAAAATTCATAACGCCAGTACTACTCCAAATACCTAGACCTAGGAAGTTAAGAGGAAAAGTAGGTGTAAGGCATCTACTGTTCCCAATACCGTCACTAATGATTTACTCACTAGCAAAACACTGGAACAGTAACGCGCCGGAAGAAGTAAAAATACCAAACATAGTTAAACTAGCAAAAATATCAAACTACATACTAACGGAAGTAGACCACCAAATAAAACCGGAAACAGTAATATACGATGAGAAAAGGAGGCCAAGGGGATTCACAGGCTGGACCCTATACAAGCTAAACAGGAAAGTAAGTGAAAAACACTACAAAACAATACTGAAACTACTAAAATACGCAAACTACATAGGAGTAGGAAGATCAAGAACAATAGGGTTCGGAACAACCCAAACAACATCGAGAACGCCGCGTAGCTGAAGGGAAAACTGTAGAAGCATGAGGGGAGACGAAGTAAGGTTAGACAACGATATTACACTACAGTTCCGCTCTAAAATGTAAGGTAAACCGTTACGAACCCCTGTTTAGGGGAGGGGGAAGGGTAGAGTTGTTGTTTAAGATGGTTTTACGTGAGCTTTAGCTCCCTACCTTATCAATTTTGCGAATTCTTCGCCGCTAAGAACATGTATTTCCAGCGGATAGTACATAGGCACTTTACCGTTTAGCTTCTCCCATATGTGTGCTAAAACACTAACCCTACTATCCCTACTTAACCTAGACTTAAACGCTACAGCCACATCAACATCGCTTCTTACAGTAAAACAGTTCTCAGCAACACTACCTATAAGGTAAACTTCGGCTTCAGTATAAAGCTTCTTCACAGCCCTTACAACCTCATACACTATGGTTTTCCACGCACGAATCATTAAAAGCCTACCCCTATATTTCCTCACAAAAACCTTCACCTCTAAAACCTTAAACGTTTCAATAACGTTTTCACCTATTTTAAGCAGTATTTCCGCTTCTCTCTCTCACCATACTCTACAAGCCCATACGTAGCACGTACATGAGCATAAGCTAGCTCAGCAAGCTCCCTCCTATGCTTCCTAACATAGTCTATAAGCTCCCCCGCCTCCTCATCAAACCCCTCCTCCACCAAAGCCGACAAAAGTACCCCTAAAAGCTCACGTACATTATGGCCTCGAACATCCTCACCCAACACCCGATACACAATAGATTTAACATACAGTTGAACAGCATACTCTGCCTCGCGAACGGCAGTATCGTAGTCACCATCACTAAAAGCCCTCCTAGCCCACTTTAACGCATTCAAAGCTCTCTTCTTCAGCAAAACAGAATACCTACCATTCATCCCAACACCACATAAATGTTTACCAATCACAACTAATATTTCTGACCAAACTGTAGCCGCAAAGAGGAACCGAGCAAAAAATCCCTCAAAACAGCAATCAACACCACCCTTGCTTAAACCATGGCGAAAGCAGAATAGAAGATAAGTCGGCAAGCACTTCAAACTCTACACTAAAGACACTTAATTAACAGAGAAAATACTGTGCCACAAAACTTTCCTGTTCAAGACGAGGGAAAAAGCCATACCTAACATGGTAAAGCTATGTTTAACCGGAGAGTTAAATATAGTGTAGTTGGAGGAGGTAAAGCTAAAGTGTGGATCGCTGAAGCTGCTGAGGAACAAGTATCTTCGAGTGACGTTAAGGTTCTTCACGATATCGTAATTGTTTTCGGCGGGGAAGAGGGAGTTGTAAATGAGGGGTTAGTAAATATAGCTCTATACGATGCATGGTTTAAGTCTAAAGGCAACCCTGTTGAGTATTCTGCTCTAACATACTATAATCTAATACTAAACCACCCATTCGTAAACGGTAATAAGAGAACGGCAACTTTAACAGCATACACCATACTATGCGTTAACAGTTACGAACTCAAAGCTTCAGATAGAGAACTAGTAGATTTAGCGTTAAAAGTAGCTAACGGGAAGGTAGATAAGAATTATGTGGTTAAGTGGTTTAGAAACCGCAGTATTAAAGTAAGTATTGGGAACAACGTAAAAACCATTAAGCTCCCCAAGAACCCCGAGAAAAGGAAGAAAGTCTTAGAGAAAATAGCATGGAAAATAATTAAGAAAAGAAGAAAAGCCTTCGAAGAACTAGCTAAATACTAAACTGAAGCAACCACCCACACCCTACCCCCTAAGTACTTTCAAAAACACAGCCCTCCCATCTCTAATGCTCAGTTTAAATCCACGTAAAACTAAACCCCATAAAGCAACAATACCCCCCACCACAACACGTCCACCAGGCAGCTTAACCCACCCACAATCAATAAACACTAACCCCCACCGAGACAAACTAAACTACCTACAACACCCCCAACTAATCCCTTACAATAGCCAACATAATTACCTTGAGACCTCTTCAACTCTTTTTATTTAAGATACATTGGTAACCCCAAGGACGTCAAGAAAGTTGTAAGGAAACTTGCTTTCAATTCTTTCTATTTAAGATACGAAGTTAAAGAAATCATACCTAGGCGAGCTAGGCGATACGGTCTTTCAATTCTTTTTATCTAAGATACCAAAATTGGTATACATACAAAATATGTGAAAAAGAGCTTACTTTCAATTCTTTTTATTTTAGATGCTCCCTAAAAGAAGACCACAGCACGTCAGCCGAAAAACCCTCACTTTCAATTCTTTTTATTTTAGATGCGAGCTTCCCAGTATTCGCTCAGGCTTAACAGCAGCATGTTCTTTCAATTCTTTTTATTTTAGATGCTTCTCCTATGAGGCATGTTTCTGACCCCCCGGATGATGTCTTTCAATTCTTTTTATTTTAGATGCTGAAAGTTTATATACTCTCTTATATTGTTTGATTTAGTCTCTTATTTACTTTTTCTCTGCTGCAATGTAGTTTAACATGAAACTACATTGCTGTACCCAGCCCGGGGGTTATCAGCTCATGGTGCACTACTGACAAGTAAAAAGTGCACTTTATTTTAATATTTTTACTACTTGTTTTGATTTTTGTACTTGAGATTATAGGGGTTCTGTCTATGAGTTTTGGTTTAAATTATTTTTAGTGTTTTTAAGTATTCTTTTACGTACGCTGGTATTTCCTTTTCTATTCTGTTTAGGCATTTTAGGGTATTGCAGCTGTATTTTGCTGTTGAGGCAGCTAGTACGTCGCATGTTATTAGTGGATGAAGGATCGTATATGTTACTTTATAGGGGTTTCTATAGTTTAGGTTCATTAGAGGTTTGCTTATAATGCTTTGAATTTCCTTAAGTACTGTACTGACGATGTTTTTTACTTTGATTTCTTTAGGGCATGATATTGTTATATCTAGTTTCGCATATATTGATGTAAGTGTTCTTTCTGCTTCATTATTCAGGAAGTACATTGTTGTTTTATGTTGCTTAGCTACATTGCATAGTTTATTTAGTGCTTCTACCCAACCTCTCATTGCGTGGTGGTGGAGGATTATGGCTATCGCTATACCCCTTCTAAGATGTTCTTCCGTTTTGCTTGACATATTTGATGTTATATTTAAATGCTTGAGTACTATGTATGCTGATAATGCTTCGTGGCCTGGAGCTCCTTTACCTTTGGCTATCAATTGCTGATACGGGTTATATGCTTTACCTAAGTCGTGAAGTGCATAGGTTATTTTTAGTATTTTTTCTGCCAAGTTTTTAGGGATACGTAGTCTTAGTGCTAAATGCTTTCCGAAGTTCTTTTTAATGTATATTTCATGTAGAAAATGTAGTCCTACCATAATGTGTCTTTCTAAGGTTTCTACTCTATCGCCAGGCCTGTTGAAAGCATACACTAGCAAGAGCTCTCCTCTCATATTTTAAAGTAGGAGACCATAGAATCTATCGTAGAGCTTTTTAGGTATGGCTATTGAAATTAAATTTCCATGTAATATTTTGTATAATATGCTTCTTGCGTTTTTATTGAATATGGTTCGTAGTTCAACACATTCCAGAGAATCGTTTCTAACGATTAAAGCAGGAACGTTCAGTTTAGCTAGTTTTATGATATCTTTAAGATTTAATGGAAGACTATACTTAGTGAGTTCCTTAATAACATCTTTGAACTCGTATTTTTTGTTTAGTTTAAATGTCTCGTTTAAGTCTATCGTACCGAGTACTAGAGGCTGTTCTCTAACTAGGTTACCGTAGGTTTCTATAGCTCTTAGCGAGTATTTAGGACTCTTACACTTAAAGAGAAGGTGTTTCAGTACATTATATATACCGTTATCTATTTTAATTTCAAAACCTGAATTAGCATATGTTTCCTCTATGAGTTTTTCGTAGCCTAGAGTGTCTTCTTGACTCGTATACGGTAGGTGCCAAAATATCCTCTTATGTTTCTCTAATACATGTTTAAAGCATGTTTGAACAAGGGTCTTAGGGTAAACAGTATAGTAGTTATTCTGTTCTTCTGATTTATCATAAAGGATAAGTAGTTTGCCTTCTTCATTTATTTCTCTTCTAAGAAGCCTTCCTATTCTTTGGATTAGAGATGTTGGAGTAGATGCTTCTGTAAAAAGCATTTGTGCAGAAATGTTTACTCCTGCCTCTACTACTTGAGTTGAGATAAGTATCCAATTCCTTAGCTTTTCTATTTTCTTCAAAATATTCTTTCTATCTTCAGAAACTATTTTACCATGTAAGACCATCGTTTTATTATCGAGTTCCTCTCTTATTTTCTTAGCTATCTTTACGGCTTTCTTAACAGTATTTGATATTATTAGTATTCTATCATAACACATGTTATTCCGTAATTCTTTCATTACGGTTTTCACATATTCTTCGGAGTCTCCCAGCTTTGCACATGTTGTTTCTATTTTATTTGATAGTTTAGTGTTTTCGAAATCTGCATCCCTAAAATCCCTTCCATATTTAATTACTTTAACTTCTCTTGAAAAACTCCTAGCTGTTGATACTATGAAATTCTCAACTATACTGGGTATTGTCGCAGACATTACTACTACTGGGTTTTCTAAGTACATGAGCCATGCTAGTAAAGACTGGAAAGCGGAAGGTGTTCTAGAACCTTCCTCAATAAATAACTGTATTTCGTCAAATATCGTTGCTGAAAGAGCTAATGAAGAACGACTATATTCTCCATGACCTAGGCTTAGCCCCTTCTTTATTTTAACGTATTCTCCTGGAGGAAGTCTTATTGAAGTTAGTAAGTATGTGTCTATTGTTGTAAATATAAGGGTTTTTTGAAGACTTGGAGCTTCAGGGTAGCTTAGCATTTGTCTCGCTACGCTTTCCTTGTTAAGCTCCTTTATTTTCGGATCTCCATTCTCATGAAATAATCTATCATAGATTTCTTCCGCTATACTTCTTAATGGAAGTACATGTATTATTCTTGGAGCCCATGGACCCATGGTTTTTGCTGAAAGGTACGCATGTGTAAAAGTAATACTTGTCTTACCATAGCCTGGAGGGGCAGAAAGTACTGTAAAATAACCTTTACATAGTCTTTCCAGTACCTCTATAAGCCCAGGTCTTGGTGTAACTTTTTCACCTACTATTCTCGAAACTACGTATTCATACGTTTCCCTTAGTTCCTTGGTAGATAACATCATATGAAACACTATGTAGCTATGAGTTTTGTTAACATATCTTGAAATATTCTTCTAAGTTTTTTCCCGTATTTCTTAGCTTCAACAGCCTTTCCCTGTGCTTCAAGTAAACTTAGCTCCTTTTCTAGAACGACTCTACCTGCATAGTATAGTGCATCAATTAAGCTTCCTGAACCTACTAAGGCATTGTATAGTAAATTGCATAGATTAACGTATATCGTATATAATGATGGATCATACTTTACAAATAAACATCTTTTAGAAACATTTCTCAGCCATTGCAGAGTCTCCCTATTTAAGTTTATTATTTTTGAAACTATTTGATATAGATCTCCACTAAACTTCTCAACCATGGTGAACGTGTTTCCATCAAACCGTACTCTATGGGCTTCAAAAGTCAATACTCTGTTCTCAATCATAGTTTCAAGCATGTCTAAGAGTTCTCTACCAGAATATTCTAGCACTAATTGGGAAGCTAAGTATAGAATGTAAGCTACTCTAGGAGTTGAAGGTACATTTAAACATGTTATGAAGGGTATGAAACCATTACTCTCATCCATTACCGTAGCCAATACCTCCTTATTCTCTATGGAGCCTCTGACTACTTCTTCAGGAGCATAAATGTAATGTATAACATTATCAGCTATACCTCCATAGGATAGAGCAAAACCTGCTAGTAGCATTATAAGCCATGGTTTAGTTGCTCTAATCTTAATGCTTCTACCTCCGAGACCATGCATAAACATGTGGCTTGCTTCGAATCTTTCAGTTAAAAGAGGCTGAGGTAATGGATAATTCTTGCGTAAAGACGAACCTAGTAGAATCTGTATTTTTCCTCCCTTAAGCTGAGTAGTTACCTTAGACCACTCGCTAATATCTTCAAGCGTTAGATTGGTGTTCAGTAGTATTCTTTGTGTTACATCAGAGAATCTAGAGCCTTTACCGACTTTGGAACCGAGTATTTCACTTAAGAGCTTATAATCGTTTTTATGAACAGGTAGATCTCTTAGCTTTTTAAGTAAGATTTTGTTTTCAAGTTCTTTTCCTATAGCTTTAATTGTACCGTTAACTGTGCTTAGTAATTCATCAAGGCTTATACTGCTTAAAGTTACAGTATTTTCACTTATTTCAACACTAATACTTGGATCTATAGATAATCTACATATGAAATTTAAAGCCAAATTGCGGGCAGTAGTTCCTTCAGGAGGTAAGGTTAGCTTAACATTGTTTGAACTCATATAGTCAACCTCCCTCCATAATCCACTCTTTTGGGAAAGCTACGTATTCACCATTTATTTTCAACACTACAGCGTTCTCCTTTACTTTCAACTTAACCCTTGTTTGATTAGATTTAATAAATGAGTAAGGTATGATGTAAGGAATTCTGGGAACGCCAGTATATTCTCCAATATCGGTGACGGGTGGGACATAATTTTCAATAGTATATTCTCCTTCAATTATGCTTTCTACTATGGGAAACGGTATATAATACGATGTTTCAATAACTTTTAGATTTAGAGGCGCAGCTTTGGCTGTAGAAACATCAACTACGGAAACCATGCTTTCTTTCTGTCCTATTCTATTAATGGACCATGCTAGGGCCTTAAGAACGGAATCCCATTGAGCATCTAGAACTTTCCTCATTTTCTCAGGGTCTATAACATATATTACGTTAAGTATAGGGAATTCGAGACCATTTTTGCATGTTAAATAAATTTTCTCTAAGGCAACAGCATCTGTTTTAGCCATTTTCCTTGCTAAATGATACCAATATACTCTATTTATATCTCCAACTATTGTTGCTGAAGCGTTAAGTGATGCGTGAGCAGAAACAACTACCCCTTTAAGTATGTTGGCTGAGCTAAGATAGTGGCTGATATTCTCAGGTTTCTTGAGGAAGTAATTTATGGGGTACGAGAGAGCTCCTATTAAAGTCGTTGGAGGAGGGTACTTCAAAACCCTTCTACTTTTGCTGAAAGGAGTTACTCTCGAAACTAAACCCCAGCTTACAGCTAATTTTACTTTAAGTAGGAAAAAAAGGTTAGATTGCACTGATTGGAGCCTCCTTTTACTTTAAAACGTATTCCATTACTTTTCTTAAAGCTTCTTCCAGAGAGCTGACTACTTCAACATCTTTATCTTTTGCAATTTCCTTTACTTCCTTAGAAAACACGAACATTCTCACCTTCTCATCTACACCCACCGTACTATATGCCTCAATAAACTTCCTCTTCTTTTCAATACTTTCATTTATGAAACCTATTGTCGATGGCGGTAGCACTGTAAATGGCATAGGATGCGATATCGCTAATGCGAAACTTCTTATTTCCGATATTGGTAGAAACCTTGTGCGTTTGGCTCCGAAACCATAACCACTAAGTAAGTCTAGAAGAGCGCTTAGGGCAACTTTTATACGTCTCTTCCTCTCTTCCTCATCTACAGCAGGTTCCTTCTTAACAAGACTAGTATATCCTATTCCGTCAATATCTAGGTTGAATGTTAAACCGTACACGGCAGACCCTACTTCAACATAGTATATCATTTGTGCTGCTCTCTCCTGCTCAGCTTTAACAGGTTCGCTTGGAGCATGTCTTGCGTGGAACTGGGATTCTAAACTACTAACCTTTATAGCGTCTTTTACAGGCACCATATAGCCTACTTGGAATCTTGAAGTCCTACGTACTGGTGGTCTTTCAGCCTTAAGAAATCCTCCAATATCTTCAACTAGGCATTTAGCGATAACTATTTTTTCAAATGCGTGAGCATATTCTTCTCTCTCACCAGTGATTTTCTTTGCTTCTTCAATTGTATGTGCCTTATCCATTTCCTTAAAGAATTCGCCTCTTGAACACCATTTACATATGGGAGGTCTGCCGTCGTATATTACGTTAGCTACTTTAACTAGAGCCTCTTGATACCCATGAGCTATTGTTTCGCCGCTTACAGCAGGTACTTCAACTTTCCTATAACCTTCGGGTGTTTCAATAATTACTGATGCTCTTCTATGCCTGGTAACGTTTCCAACAGATTCAACCATGTTTAAAGCTTCTACGTTTACTACGAGTCTTGCTGAAAGAGATAAGAACATGTATTTCACCCCCCTTAAATTTTAGGTCTGTAAGTTAAAGCAAGAGTTGCAGCTTCTTGAGCATAAACTAAGTTCTCCTTACATAGTTCTAAGAACTTCTTCACAGTTTCAAGCTTTGGAATATATGGTGCAGGAACTTCCTGATCCTGCCTTAACCTAACAACCCTTACTACTTTATCGTTAACCTTCTTTTCATACGCTGAAGCTAACAATACATTAGCTTGTCTTAGGGCATCCTCTAAAGCTCTTACCACATCTTCATAGCTAAAAGGCTTGGCAAGCTCATCGATAGGCTTATACATTCTAGCTTCAGCAAAAAAGCTAAGAAACTTCGCTATCTCTAACACTTCCCCAGGTATTTCTGCCATTTCAAAATTACCCCTTTTTACACTATAGAATAAGTTTTGTTCCAAGATATAAATGTTACCATTAAGAAAGAAATTATTCTCTTCTTACTGGCAACATTAAATGTTCCTTACATAAAAGAAACAATAGACTTAATGTTTCACAGCCACAACTTAGCCTTATCCGTTAATACTATTTTAGAAGCTCTTCCCCTATATTCAACCCTTACTAAACCTTTCTCCTCTAGCCTTTTAATTATCCTAAACGCAGAAGTTTTAGAAACACCTAACGCAGAAGCAATAGATCTCAAATTGACTAAACCGTCTCTAACCATTGCTAAAACATTTAATTCTTCCAGAGGAGGTTTCTCAATTTTAAAAGTTTCTAGGGGGAAGTTGATGTATCCTTTAAGGTCTTCTCTGTAAGCTATTATTTCTCCTTTGAGCCCCGTGGCTATGCATCCTGTTAGGGTTTCGAGGATTAGTGCTCTCATACCTCCGCTTAGCAGTACTATGAGTTTTTCAGGTACATGTTTCCCAAATATTTCCTCAACCTTCCCCCTAACCTTACCTGCTGAACCCCAGAAATCGGCAACATCAACTCTTAAAACATGCAGCTTTACCTTCAACCCATAGTTACCTATAAACTTCTCAACAGCCCTAACAACATTCAAACTTCTAACATCATCACCTAAAGGCATAACTAACAACAGAACATCCTCAGACAAAACACCAAGCTTAGACGAAACAATAAGCCTAACAATAAACCTCTCATCAAAACCAACACTAGCAACAACAAAACACCCAACCAAACCAGCAAACACCAAAACAAAATAAGAAAACAAAACATATAAACAAACCCCCAAGTACACCTCATACATTGCAGCAGTGCACCATGAGCTGATAACCTCCAGACAGGATGCTACAATGTGGTTTCATGTTAAACTACATTGCAGCAGAGAAAAGATAATTAGGGAGAACAATCAAACAATATAAAGGAATATATAAACTTTCCGTATCTTAAATAAAAAGAATTGAAAGAAGAAACTTTGCCTCGTAAAGATCATAGTCTAACTCCCGTATCTTAAATAAAAAGAATTGAAAGGGTATATCTTCATAGACCAGCATAAACCAATACCAGTATCTTAAATAAAAAGAATTGAAAGTTAACTGTAGTTTTTGAAAGAGATTTTAAATAGAGTTTTCGTATCTTAAATAAAAAGAATTGAAAGGAAGAGCTGAGAAAACTACAGGAGAAAGGCTGGAAGCTTTGGTATCTTAAATAAAAAGAATTGAAAGTTCAATAACAAGAAAGTAGGGCATCACCTATTCACCGTATCTTAAATAAAAAGAATTGAAAGACTTTCTGCTCTTCCGTTAGCTTAGGCGGTGTCTTAATTTTGTATCTTAAATAAAAAGAATTGAAAGTGGAGAATGTCGTAAATTTCTTCGGCCTGTTTCTCGGTTTGTATCTTAAATAAAAAGAATTGAAAGGCCGGTAGGATTGCAGAGTATTTTCCAATATATGATTTCTGTATCTTAAATAAAAAGAATTGAAAGTTTTTTAAGTCCGAGACTTTCGCCTAAAGATATTGAGGAGGTATCTTAAATAAAAAGAATTGAAAGGAAGCCTGGAGGTTTCGAAGAATTCACTGTGGATCTTGGAGAGTATCTTAAATAAAAAGAATTGAAAGCCGTTTGCATGCATCTATAGCTACATTATCGATAGTGAGGTATCTTAAATAAAAAGAATTGAAAGAAACTTAAAGGCTTAGCTTTCCAGTCTTTCGTCAAAGTATGTATCTTAAATAAAAAGAATTGAAAGCTAATAATGTAGCTTGGCGGAGGCTCGTTATCTAAAATGTTATCTTAAATAAAAAGAATTGAAGAGTTGGTTTGTTTGTGCACTTTTTATTTTCAGATTTGCTTACCAGTGTTGGATCTTTCGTTACTTTGATGTACGGTGTTTTTCTATGCTTGTTGGAGGTAGTTGCTATTTTGCTTTAAGTAGTAAGGTTTTTAGGCCTTCAGCTTCGGCGATGTGTACTAATTTTTTATCTCCTGTGGCAAACCTGTTGCTTCTAGATTTAGTAGCTGAAACTATTTGTAAAGCGTCTGCGACGTAAATATGGTGTTTTAAAATAAGTCTAATGGTTTCTCTGAAAATAGATGGGCTGACTCCTACAACTATGAGTCTCTGTAGTTTTGAAAGAGTTTTTAATTCTCTAAGCAAATTACGCGTAAGGTTTTTCGCGTTAAGGCCGAGCTCTCTCCCGTACCTATCGAAAACAACAGCTGCTTCAACAATGTTCCAGTAGGAGAGGGAAAGCACGGCAACACCTCGATAAGCACTACTAAATAAACTGTCTACAACATCGCTACCAGGTTCGCTAACATACCTCTTAACCAAAGCGCTAGTATCGAGATAGTAAACCTCCTCACTTCTCACCATAGAAAACCACCCTAACCCTACCCTCCCTAATCTCTCTCACAACCCCACTAGCCTCTAAGCCAGCAGATCTAGACTTAGGCACTTCAGTCTCGGAAGTAGGCTCTAATACCCCTAAATCAAGTTCTTCGGCTAAACAATCAACTCACTTGGCTAAAACCAAGTACTCAAAATACTCCTCAACTAAGCTACTTAAACTTCTCCCCACCTTACTAGCAAACAACCTAACCTCGCCAACAAGATCCCCCATTAACACTTAAAGTAAGTTTCCTCTTACCTGCACCGTACACCTACACGTATACACGTGTATACGGAATGTAATAGATTTTAAACCTAAACTTACTTACATGTACAGGTAGAACTCTTTACCTCTCATTTTGCTTCTTTTCTGCCTCGTACCTTGTTCCTATTGGTTATTCTTTTATATTTTCGGTGTGAGAGTATGTTTTCGGTGTGAAAGTTTTGCTTTTCGATATTAGGCCTAAAAAGCGTAGAGTTGACTTGTACGATTTCGATGAAGAATATGGTAGGTTTGTTAAGTGTTTGGGTGAGCCTTTAATTGTTGTTAGGGGTTTACGTAGAACAGGTAAGACTTCTCTAATACTTACCGGGCTGGAGGAAACTAGGGCACCGTACGTTTTGGTTGATTTTAGGGAGCCATGCTATTCTAGAAGAGACCTGTACACTGTTTTGTCTAGGAGTTTAAGCGTTTTTGCTTCTAGGATTTCAGGCTGGGGTAGGGTGTTTAGCTTGTTTAAAAGTGTTTTCTCATCTATTAGGGGTATTTCTATTTATGGTTTCCAAGTATCTATTAGCTGGGGTAAGGGTAGACCCCTCCTAACCGATGTTTTTAGGAGCCTAGACTATTTAGCTTTGAAAACAGGTTTGAAAGTAGCTATTGTTTTAGATGAGGTTCAGAAGCTTGTAGGCAGGGTTAAGTTTGAGCTTTTAAACGCTATAGCCTACGCTTTCGACTACATGGAGAACATTTCATTCATACTTTCAGGTTCTGAAATGGGGTTACTTTACGGAGTACTTGACAACCCTAAATCACCGCTTTACGGTAGAGCACATGTTACTATTGAGACCAGGAAGTTTTCTAAAAAAGAGTCGGAAGAATTTCTCATTAAAGGATTTACAGAGTTAAACATGAGGGTAAGTGGAGAGGAAATTGAGGAAGCAGTGGAAACGTTAGATGGAATCGTAGGGTGGCTAACATACTACGGCTACTCAAAACACATTGGAGGTGAAAGCTTAGGTGAAATACGTAGGAAAGCAGTAGAGCTGGCGAGAGAAGAGCTGGAAAACTTCTTAAAGCAAAGAGTAAGCAGGAGAAGATACATTCTAGTAATGAAGGCACTAGCTAAAGGAGTTAAGGAGTGGGGTAGGCTGAAAAACCATCTGGAGAAAGCTGAAGAGAAACCTATAAGCGAAAGAGTACTATACGACATATTAGCGACACTTAAAAAACACTCAATAATAAATGATAAACTAGAATACACAGACCCCGTAGTAAAAGAAGCAGCCAAAAACCTGTAAACAACCCGGAAACATGTTTGCCATAATGCTTTAAGCCATAGTGTTTTTCACATTACACTCTCTTATTCTGTAAGATCAAATATTCCTCCACTATAACTTAAAATTCTAAATGCCGAATACTTAACATGTTCCGGCACCCCATTAGGTAGGTTGAACTTTTCACAGATAATGCTATTACTATATTGAATGATGTTTAAAGTGTTTAAATTTCATTTCTTTTTATTGTTATTGTCTTTATCGTATTCCATCAATTATTGTTGGATATTTAGAATACACTACTTTACAGCATGTTTTGCCATTAGCGAACCCCTATCGTTTCATGTTTGATACTCTTCAACACGTCTTTGCAAGGTTTATTTTACTGTTCTCAGGTCTATAGCTTGTATCCCTAGCTGGGCTGAGTGGTTTATGATGTATTTGTCGCTTGTTAGTAGTGGTAGGCTGTAGTGTTTTGCTGTTGCAACATGGTATGTGTCGAAGTAGTGTAGTTTTCTCGGGCCACCATGCTCCATATAGTATTTTAGTGCTTGAACCACTATTTCAGGGTTTAATGGTAGTGGTTTGTGAGGTATTTTCGACATGGCTTCCATAAACTCAATAACCTTACTTAAAGACACACCGTTACTTCTAAGCATCGACACTATATCATCATATATTTCCGATGAAACATATGCTATAGTTGAACCTGCAACCACGTATTCAATAGCTTTTAAACTATGTTCAAATAAGCTATCACCGATAAGATAGGATATGAAGACGTCGGCGTCGAACAATACGTTTTTAGGTAGCAAAAAACCTACACCCTCCTCTCTTTCCTCACAAACTCTTCCTGCTTCTCTTCAAGCTCCTCTAAACTCCCATACTTAAGTAATCCCTTGAACCTGCTAGCTAACCCTAAAACCTCACAGGCTACAGGCTTCAAAACTATGGTTCCATCATCCATTAACTCTAAGGTAAACAGTTTAGTCCTAACCTTCCTCCTAATATCCTTCGGAATAAGTATCCTACCACGATCATCCATGGAAACCACAAGCCCGCAACCCACAACCCACACCCAAGGATACATCGTATTCCATAATATATGAGCTTTACCTTCCCACAACCCACATTAGCCCATACTATTTTGAGAAGCTTTAACGCTTAAAGCCGATCCCGAAATCAACGCACACAAAAATACGTAAGAAAACCAGAACACCAAGCATTATCTTGGAAAGGTTCTTCGCTAACCTCATGTTATGATATTTAAGCCCATATACCTCACAACTTCAAAAGCGCTTTAAGATATTTCCGCCTACATTCTAATCAACGCAAGCAAGCAGCACAAACAAGTAGAACACCAATCTCCTAACTCTCCCCACCCAAATACACTAGCAAAGGCTTCTAACTCTTCTTATTTAAAATACAGCGGTATGTAGTACTATTTAGTACTATACAGTTATAATACATATGTCACATTTCCTGTTCTTTTTATTTAGGATATGCTGGGAATAGTTGCTAGGTATATGGCTAAGTATGTACTTGAAATCTTTCAATTCTTTTTATTTAAGATACTATACGAAGCTTAGGCAGATTAGCCTTGAAGAATATATCTTTCAATTCTTTTTATTTAAGATACCTATTTCAACTGGTACCTCTAACTCTGCTAAAATGCTTAAGCTTTCAATTCTTTTTATTTAAGATACGACATTAAAATAGGTAAAGATACGCCGGTAAGTATTGCTATCTTTCAATTCTTTTTATTTAAGATACTGGGAAATTTTAGCTAGCAACAAACTTGCTTGGCGAATAACTTTCAATTCTTTTTATTTAAGATACAAAAGGTCAACATAGTAGATTTTAAGTCCCGCTTTGTCGTCTTTCAATTCTTTTTATTTAAGATACGAAATTAAATGAAATGTTGAAAAATGTTGATGGCGTTTTCGCTTTCAATTCTTTTTATTTAAGATACAGTACTATTTACTTGCGGTACCCTATAAACCCCCCATCTTCTTTCAATTCTTTTTATTTAAGATACACAGTTTGCTTGTTTAGCTTAGCTAGGGCGTAGGCTATTCTTCTTTCAATTCTTTTTATTTAAGATACAGTGGGCTGGGCAAGCAGTATCTTCAGCAACAGTCAAAATCTACCTTTCAATTCTTTTTATTTAAGATACTAATAGAGTTGGGGTTAAAATATGTCATTGCAAAAACAAATTCTTTCAATTCTTTTTATTTAAGATACCAGCAGTACTAGAAAATGCGGTAGCTCAAGGATTACAGCTTTCAATTCTTTTTATTTAAGATACGGATGAGAAAAGAATACCAATAGCACGTTTAATAATTCCTACTTTCAATTCTTTTTATTTAAGATACAGAAAGAAATGGAAGAAAAAGCAGAAAGAAAAGTAAAGAAACTTTCAATTCTTTTTATTTAAGATACTAGTTTAAATAGTAGATACGAAATTGAGCAACTGAACTTTCAATTCTTTTTATTTAAGATACACCAGAAGAACTTAAGAAAGAAAAAGCACTTCAAAGCTTAGCTTTCAATTCTTTTTATTTAAGATACAGGTTTAAACGAGGTTTACAACTGCACAGAAGAAGGAATACTTTCAATTCTTTTTATTTAAGATACAGCCGGTATTCCTGTTAGCGACTATTCTGCTCAGGTTGGCGGCTTTCAATTCTTTTTATTTAAGATACCTTTAGAGATGTCGGCGAAGTCCTTTAAAACATATGTTTTCTTTCAATTCTTTTTATTTAAGATACGGATGCAAGAAATCCAAAATGAAAATCCACTTGCCAAGCTTCACTTTCCTTTCAATTCTTTTTATTTAAGATACTGAAAACCCAGTAACACGTGAAGTAACGGTAAAGATCGGCTTTCAATTCTTTTTATTTAAGATACGAAGAGAAGCATACAGAACATATACGAGATGTAGAAGCATAAACTTTCAATTCTTTTTATTTAAGATACTATATACTTGGGACGGCCTCAAAATAACATTAAAAGTTATCTTTCAATTCTTTTTATTTAAGATACGGAGAGAATGACGGACCTATCAACAGTCGCTGCGGAGGAGCTTTCAATTCTTTTTATTTAAGATACAACGGTGTCCGTTAATGTCAACCTCATATGTTATAACGTAGCTTTCAATTCTTTTTATTTAAGATACTGCTTCGGAAACCATAATGTCTACGTCGAAGGTCTTCTTATCTTTCAATTCTTTTTATTTAAGATACGTAGATATTAAGGAGAGGGTATTTGGTAGAGGTTACATATACTTTCAATTCTTTTTATTTAAGATACAATACATTTAAGAATATAGTATGTCATTATTTCTAAAGTCTTTCAATTCTTTTTATTTAAGATACGGAAAGTTTATATGGTAGTTTATTTGGATTGTTGTTCTCTAATATATTTTGGTTTTTTGCTGCTATTTATCCCTATATGCTTCCACATTACAGCACCCTGCCCGGGAGTTATCAGCCCATGGTGCACTACTGACAAGTAAGAGGTGCACTTGAATTCTTTCTTGGTAATTTAAATGGGGTTTAGGAATTCATGTTTTAAGCTTTTTAAAAGGTGTTTTTGAACGCAGTTCAAATGTTTCTACTGGGTTTTGTTGAAGGTAAAATATGTTGAGTGTTGTCATTTGCTGTGAAGGTTTCGTTGTTAATGCGATTAGATTATATTTTATGCTTTCAGCTATGTAGAGATATTTTTCTAATGAGATACTATTATTGATAGTTCTTGGAGAAAATCCTTTATTTTATGAAACACTGAATATAGCACGCTATGGGTTTCTTTGTTTCTATGATATAATGATAAATTATACCAGGTTAGTATATTAGGTGGGAATTAAAGGTTATATGCCTTTTAGGAACAGTATGATATGGGTGTTTAAGATGGTTATTAAGCATGTACACTTGGTCACTGTTGGGGCAGGTATTGTAAATAATTATTTGAGAGATAATCCTAGTGATTTAGAATTTAAGGAAGTGTGTTTGAATGATAAAGAGCTTTTCAAGAGAGCTTCCGAGGTTTCTCCTATTTTTCAAAGAGTATACAGTTACTTATGTAAGAATCCTAGGAGAACTAGTCCTGAAATCAATGCCATGTGGAAGTATCTCGAAAGAGGTCTTGTAAACCAAGTATACCTATACCATACAGACACAGGTGTTGGTAAGTTCTGCGCTGAGCTTCTTAGAAAATACTTCAGAGAAGAACACAACATAGAGACCTATGTAGTTAAGCTTGAAGGATTTGGGCTGGTATTCGAAGAAGGTCTCACGAGTTTATTAGATAAGGTGGTAGATAAGATTAGAAAGCTAACATTAAGCCCCCTAGTGAAAGTGTATTTAAATGCTACCGGAGGGTTTAAGCCTGAAAACGCTATTCTAGTATTGGCAGCATCGTTAATGAACGTAAAAACCATATATTACATGCATGAGAAGTTTAAAGAACCAATAGAATTACCTATATTTCCATTAACGATAAAGGAAGAATACTTGAAGATATTAAAGCAAATAAATGAGCGCGAAAAAATGCATGGTTTTGCTATTAAAATAGAGTTAATAAAGAAAATTGGTGAATCAAAGCTAAACGAGCTTAAAGAAAGGAATCTTGTTGTTGAAGAGAATGGAAGGATAAGGCTAAGAAAATGGATGAAAGTAATGCTAAAGTATTATACTTGAACATTAAATTCTTTAATTAAAAGGTATTATTCAAATACTTTAGCAGAAAACTTAATTCGAAGGCCTCAGATAATTATAAAGTGGTGTTTCTAATTGTCTTCATCAAGTACTACACTTGCTAAGTCATTGCTGTTTCTCAGAGCATTGACTCCAATACATGCTGGCATGGGCCGAGGCACATTAGAACACGTTGACCTGCCTATTCAGAGAGATGAATTCGGCTTTCCAACAATTTGGGCTAGCAGTCTTAAAGGTTCTTTACGTGGAAATCTAAGAAGGTATGTTCCAAAAACCCAGCAAGAACTTGAATGTTTCAAATCATACTATAGAGCTGCTTTCGGGCCTGAACCAGGTTTTAGAGAAGAAATGTTTCCAGCAGCTATATCCTTGTTTGATGCAAGACTTTTGTTCCTTCCCGCTAGAAGTCTTAAAGGTATATGGGTTTATGTCACAAGCCCTCACCTTATAAGCTACTTAAATACGTATGCTGAAATTGTAGGTCGCAGCCCTGTTGGATTAAAGGGTGTTGTCACGCCTTTAACGTCAAGGGATGAAATATTGCTTGAAAATTCAAAGGCTATTCTTAACGAATTAGATATAGTGAATATGAAAGTTAGTAAAAACATAGTTGATAATTTATTTGGAAAAATATTACCAAGTAACATATTATCCCGCATTAAGTCCAAAGGATTAGTTATAGTAGATGATGACACGATGTCTGTAATTTCTAGACGTAGTATGCTTATACAATATAGGGTCAGGTTAAAGCATCCTGCTAAAGTAGTGGTGCCAGGTGCGCTTTGGAGTGAAGAGTATTTACCGCAAGAAACAATTCTTGTGTCTGGTATTATATGTAGACCTCTTACCAAGGCAGTTAGTGAGAAATGTGGGAAAAAATATGAGAGCATATGTGAGTGGCTTAAGGAGAAATTACAGGAAATAGGTGGCGTAATATGGCTGGGAGGTAAAGAAACCATAGGAAAGGGCGTTATAAAACTTTACATGGTGTAGCTTCATGAATTCTATAGTAGAATACGCTTTGAGCATAGTTAGCAATATAGCTAAAACATACAATAAAGAGGTAAAGGATAGTTTCAGAGCAAGAGCAAGAAGTTTTGCCTCAGATGTTTTCTTCAATGGAGCAGCATACGTTTTCTCCGTAACAGCTTCTAGAAGTTCCGCGAAAGCTGTAGAATACGGTTTAAAAGAAAATAACCTTGAAAAACTTATCAACGCCTATAAGAACATGGACTTCTTGAAGAAACTTAGTTTAAAGGAAAAGGCTGAGGAAATAGCTTATGCCCTTTACGGCTCACTGCTCCTATTTGTACTAAAAAACATAGGAGTGCTGAAAGCTTCTACTTTGGCTGAAGCTATTAGAGCTTCCATAGGTAACATAGTCATTGATAAAAATGCTTCCGAAGTAGCTATTTGGTTTAAAAGGTTTGCAGAGGCATACATACCTTGAGCAAATATATGAAAATAGTGTTAAAACAAAGTACCCCAGCATCTATAGGATGGTATGAACCTGAATGTGTTGACCCATCATTTTATTTAAGACCTTCAACCATAAAAGGACTGTGGCGTTGGTTTACTCGCGCATTTATTGCTGGCGCTCTATATGATAGTAACCTTCTTTGTAGTGTCGAAGATAAAATCCATGTAAAGAAAGTTAAAAAGAATTCTGCTAATGCCATATCGTACTTAACCGGTAAAATAGCTGGTTTAGGTTTCATAGATTTTGGAAGCTTTGAACCTGAAGCATCTAGGTTTAAAATTAATGTAGAAATAGTTAAATGGCCTAGTAGGCGAAGTGCATATAACTTAGGGAGATTGCAAAGAGTAAGGTTATTAGCACTCGGAGGTAGAAGAGTAGGATTCTTTGGAAACGGAGAATTTAAGCTGAACGTATCTAAAACTAGAGAAGTTTATAAGGAAGGTGAAGAACTTGCACTTCGTACCTTGCTGGTTTCATTATCTCTCATGGGTTTGGGTAAAGGATCTAGAAGAGCCTTAGGATGTTTTGATATAGTTGATGTCAGTATAGACTCTTCTAGGCTCAAGGATAATCTATGCTCATTTTTAGAGGAAACTTACAAGTTAGCTCTTTCCGTAGTTAATAGGCACAAACATGAGTTAAAGCTACGAACTTGTTCTGATGAAACTTTACCTCCATTACCAGTATTCAGTAAGAGGCAATATGAAGAATTCCCCATAACTGCAATTTACAAGGTAAAGGCCGGATGGGAGTATGTACATAATTTCTTTCTCAGAGGAGAGAGATGTAAAAGAATTTTAAATGATCCACGAAAACCAGACACTTTACGAACTAAACTTAGCGCGTGGATTCTCGGATTGCCTAGGGAACAACGAAGAACAGGATATAGCGCTAAGAAAATCGGTGTGGAAAGAAGAGCCTCTCCCATAATAGTATCATACCATAGTAGAGATCATATATTTGGTGATGGAGTTTATATTACTGTTTTTGCATCAGCTGATTGGCCGAAATCGATTGAATGGTGTAAAACACCAAAAGAAGAACCTCAGACAATAGGTGTTGATGAAGGCAAAATAATAGCTGCTTTAAAGGAAGCATTGGATGAGCTGTGGAGCTATTTGGGGGTTAAAGCTGAACAAATATGGCCTTGTAGGTGTAAGGAATGAAGAAGACTCTAAATATGTTAATTAAAGAAGTTAATGCTAATTATAATATATACTCAGTTATAGTGCGCCGGTTTGTAGATTCTGTAATTAGTGATTTGAAGGGGGAACTTAAGATATACAGTGAGACACGAAGGGAGAGAGCAAGGAGAAGGCTAGAAGGCCTTTATACTTATTATTCAAAGGAAATAACCAAGATGCTCTATAAATTATATGACCGTAACAATACTATGGTAAGTAAATTACTGCAAAATGCTCTATTGTATCTTAAGGAGCTTTATGCTTCTTTCGCTAAAACATTTAATGTAGTGTTGCTTTTAAGTATAGAAACTAACACAAGAGTAATAATTCACACGAAAAGTCCTTACATGCCGCTAGAAATAGGTTTAGCATGGCATCCCCTATTTAACCTGCCCTATATACCGTCTACATCTATTAAAGGAGCTTTTAGATCGTATATTGAAGAAAAGAAAACGGAAATATGTAATTATTCTTTAGAAGACTTGTTTGGTTCATTAAATAAGGAAGGATTACTTGTCTTTACTGACGCGTTGCCTGTAAGCTGTAAAACTAAATTAATAGAACCAGAAGTTATAACACCACATTATATCGAAAGTGAAGATTTAATCGATGAATCGTCTTCTAAGCCAAGACCTTTAGTTTTTCCAGTAATAGCATCAGGTGTAGAACTAGAGTTTATTGTAGCAGCTAGAGTTGAGGATGAACGAGCAATGTGTCTAATTAAAGAGCTACCAGTGGAACTTGAAAAAGCTCTTAGACATAATGGTATTGGAGCTAAAGTCAATTTAGGATACGGTATGGTCTCTTTAACTGTACGAAGTAAATCTCTATTTGAAGGGTGTAAGCCGTGAAGAAATTATCAAATTTAAAGAAACTCTATGCGGTAAAGATTAGAACTCTACTTCATGACCCTCCATACAAATCTATTTGTATAGCTGAAAGTATCAAAGGTGAGAAGTGTAATCATGAGGAGGAAGCGCTTACTTTTAGGAGAATAATAGTAGCAGGCACTCCTATAGAGGGATTAGGTATTAAAGAATATGAGAAAATAGCTAAAGAAGCTGATAGACTGGCATCAGGTATTGACCGCTGGCTTTTAGAGTTAAAACCTAAAACGAAAGCTGTTGCCTTAAACGTTATGGCTAACATATTTAATCCCTTATACTATACTGAGCTACCTGAAGAAAACATCCAAGTAGTTAAAGAAAAAGCTCGGAAAACGGCAGGAGAAATCAATGAGATACTTCGAAGCATTTCCTCATGTTTTAACTTGACTGTTGAAAGCGAAAAGCTTGAGGCGATGAAGCTCTCGTATTTGCTACTATATGCGTTATTGGAACCCTTATGTTACTTAAATGGCATACCAGCATCACTTGCTGATACTAGAATACCAACTCATACTATATTTGATCATTTATATGCAGCTACGTCGATGGCTAATTTACTATTAAATGTAGGCGAGGAAAATATTAGCGGATATGTAGCGTATGTTGACTTCCCTGGGATTCATGAGTTCGTATTTGCATCTAGGAAAGCTGGAGACTTTTGGGCTAGTAGTCATATAATCTCTGAGGTTATGTGGAAACTTGCGAAGAAAATCATGGATACGTTCGGACCTGATACTTTATTAAGCCCTACACCAAGAATGAATCCTTATTTATACTTTGACTATATAAGGGATAAACTGAGCCAATTAGCTAGTAAATGCGGTGAAGCCGGTAAGTGTAGGGATAAGATTTTAAGTAGGCTTGTAGAGTTCTTTAGCAAATTAGTTGGTGAACAAAAAGTAGAAGCTGAAGATTGGATATGGCAGCCTCTTATACCTGGTACATTATTGTTTGTTTTACCAAAGAATATAGCATGGGCTACAAGTCCAAATAACGTTGCGGATAAAATTGCAGAGCTATTTTATGAATCATGGAAGGAAATGATAGAAAATGTGAAGACATTCTTAGAAAAAGGATCAACAAAAAGCATTATGTACAAAGTTTTGTACGGATTTTGTGAAAAACATAGGTTATGGGATATACTTGAAAGACCGCCTACCGGGGTTAGAATCGTAGTTATAGATGTCGGAAAGGTATACTACTATCTTACTAGGTGCACTAACGGAGATCTTGAAGCCTGTTCTATTCTAGGGTTAAATATTAACTTTGAAAAATTAAAGAACATTGAAACAAAGTTTAACGAGGAATATGGTAAAAACTGGAAAGACAATACTGTTAAAGCATTATTATTCCATGTAATCATAAATATTCTTCTCAAACCCTCATCTGAGATTTTAAAACACTTTGGATACGTAAAAATACCCACTCCTTCACCTTACTGGGTTTTCAAAAATAACTCCATCAGTGAATTAACGTTTGAGAAGGCTCTACCAGGAGCGCAAGTTACAGTATGGATACCTTGCAACCTCTGCGGTCTTGAACCTGCTGTTTTCGTGCTAAGGAAAGTATGGAGTGAAGAATTAGGAGGAGAGGATTATAACAAGGAAGACCTTAAACAATTATTAACAATCGCTGAAGTACCAATGGAAGACACACAATTTGAGAAAGATCTTAAGCTACGTTTTAGACCAGGCGAAGCACTAGGACCATACTGTTTTCTTAAGAGATTATACTATGAATATGCCAAATATGGTACATCAAACAGTGCTCCCGAAGGAAAACCACTAGCATTCTCACCATTCTGGTCAACGGACGATGTTGCCTTAAAGCTTTACTCTGATCTCATATCACATACCTTAGGTGTTAGTAAATGCAAGGAGTTAGCGGAAAACATTGCAAAGAAGGTAATTGAATGTCTTAAAAAACGAAAATTTGTAGTAGTTCGTGAAGACGAGGTAAATAGAGCTATTTGCAGGCTACTGTGTGGTGAAGCAGAAGGCATTGGTATTGGTAAAAATATTAGTGAAGCATTAAGCATCATTAGAAATGCTTTGAAAGGTGCAAAAATCAGTAAAGATACGTTTATAGAAGTGGTTGGTGACGCCGTTTACGAAGAGGTAAAGGAGAAAGACCATGAAAAGATACTAAAGACTATTGCAACAACAATATACAGTGATACAAATTTAATGGGAGATGAAATATATAAAATAGCTTCCATGCAAGGTATTGCTGACTATAAATTAAAATCTTATCTCATACCGAGAACTCGGTATCTAATCATATATTCCGACGCTGATAATATAGGGAAAATACACTATGGTATGTTAGATTTTTCAAGTAGAGATTATTCTAAAGCACTGCTAAACTTAGTAGAGAAAAAGGGAATTTTTATTCAAAAAGAGAAGAATGAGACAATTAAGGAACTACGTAAAGTATATAGCGATGTATGTGATCTTATTAGTGCGCTCTATGGAAAAGACACGGTTTTAGTATCTGCGTCATATAAAACCTCTCTATCGTTAGCATTAATGGTTACAGCTTTACGTGATGTTGCTTTGGTTAGAACAAAGCTACATGGATTACCTATATTTGCTGGTGGAGACGATTTAGTGGCACTTGCACCTGTAGATGTATTGCCTTTAGCATTATTGTTAAGAAAAAACTTTAGTCAGAAAACCTTTTTCCATAAATTTAAAGATACGCCGATAGTATCAGCTTTACCAACAGGCAGAAGCACCTCCTTAAGAATAGTTAGTATATTTGATGTTATGGGCGAGGAAATAAGAGAGACGAACGTGTTGCTCGAGAAATACGCTAAAAATGTGGAATGGAAAATGCGTAGTGGCACGTGGATTAAAGATGCCATACTCATATCTTCATCTAGAGTAAAAACTAAAGCCATAATACCTCAGAGCATATATTACAAGAAGTTAATAAATAAACCAATATTTGATGAAATGCTTAAGCTAATTCTAAGGCAATACATTGCATTGTTCTCGGGAGTTCTTTCAACGAGCCTACCTGAAGACTTTGAAGGAAAGTTTAAAGAAGCAACTGAAGAATTAAATAAGAGGATTAAAGAGTTGTCGATAATAATCAAAAGTGTGACAAAAAGAAATGTTAATATTAAAGAAAAGTATGAAAGTCTTAAAGATCATGTAGTGCAACAATTATTAGGTGAAGATCTTAAAATACTCGGTCATTCATTATATGAGCTACTGCTCAATATTTACTTGAAAATACCAGGTATTGTGGAAGAAGAAACCCTATTAATGCAACTCCTTAATCTATGTAAGTTATTGAGGGCAATACCATGACAGCATTAATTATTAAACCTTTAGGAATTATGAGATTAGGCGTGACACCAATATATGGTAGTAGCTTCTTAGGTATGGTGCAAACATTTGGTATACCGCTTCCATCTACGATTTTAGGAATGTTAGGAAACTTGTTAGGAATACGTTTAGATAAAGAGCAAGTGCGAGAAGATCCGCTACTAGGTATTGGTGTTCTGGTTAAAAAGCTATGTGATGATCCTAAGGTCTCCATAATATCAGGACCCGTAGTTAGAGTCAATGAAACACACTATGCTATTCCACTATATAGCAAAGAGGGAGTGTTTCTTGTAAACATGAAAGCTATAATGAAAGTAGACCCTGAGAAGCCGCAAATCAAAAAGGATGATATATTAGCAAACATTAAGGTAGATCTTCAACCAGGCATAGCATTAAGAGACACTATCAATGGAATTCCATTTGACAAGTCAGCTAAGAAGGGTTACATGTATCGTAGGGGATTTGTAAGATACATAAGCTCTACTGGTAAAGGAGTAAAAGTAGAGTTCCTTTACAAAATATGGAGATTTCTAAATTTGGGAACAGAGAACATTATCAAATTCGGCGGCGAAGGCAGATTAGCTGTAATAAGTGAAACAAAAACGGAACCTGAAGAACTAAAACATGTAACATCGCTTCTTAATGCTAAACCAGGATACTATATTACTCTTTCACCTTATCCCTTAATACCTAAGAGTGAGAAAGCATTATACTTAGATAAAAACTCGTATATTGGCTTAGAAACCATTGATAGCTTAGCAGATATTATAGGAATTCCTAGCATAGGTGATGAAATTAGGAAGGCGCCTAAAATAAGAATTATAAGATTAGGACTTGGATTTAGTGAAGTACTATGTAGACGAAGACCACAAATATTGGCATTGCCTCCAGGCACAATAATTCATATAAAGCGTGAATTGACAGTAAAGGAGGACCTATATATAAACTTGCTCAAAGCAGGTTATGCTTCATTATTAAAAATAAAATGATGAACCTTAACGACGGTTTTTGAATTAGCAAAACACCTTAAACACGTCATCATTAATGGTATAAAGTATAATTAGTGTTAGCAAATAAGGAGGTGTTAATTAGTAAGTCGGTAAAGGTTTAGATATAGTGGTGTTAGGTGGCTACTAATGTCGGTGCTTATAATTGCTCCTTGGGGTCATCCTGAGAAGTGGGGTGAAGCTAATTATGTCATAGATGGGTTTACTGTAAAAAATAATTGCTCAACGATAGCACTTTTAACATACGCTATTAGAGTAAAACACTGCGAAGTAGAAGATGTAAAGGTCTTAGTGATAATAGTAGATACTCTGTCAGCTAGCAACATAGCAAATGGAGTAAAATATAAGGAAGTTATTGAAAAAGCATCAAAAATAGCTCAGAATAAGCTTAAAGAATTTTTGGATATAGTTGAAGTACAAATAGGTGTAAGTTCAAAAGAATTAGAGAGGCAATTTGAGATCTTTGTAGCACCTGGATTAGGTAAATTTGGTGCTTTTACGTTTAGGGGAAGCTTCGATTTATACTATCTAGTATTTCTCCTTAAATCTCTAAGCAAAACATATGAGACATATAAACACGACTTTTTAGAAATATGGCTTGATATAACTCATGGCGTAAATTACATGCCCGTATTAGCTTTTACAGCTATGCTTGATAGCTTATGGGCGTTAAAAAGTTGCGGATATAATATCTCCCTTAAAGTGTATAATTCTGATCCCTATGTAGGAAGAGGGAAACAATTAAATATTAATGAAATGCCATATACTACTGTACCACGAACAATACCTCAACCCAAGTTAGGAGAAGGTCCCGCAAAAATACTTGAACAACCTCACATAATACTTGCTAAAGGCTATCACAGCTTAGTTGAAAATACATACTTTAAGAGATTAAGTGAAGGTGAACTAAAGAACTTAATAGTTGATCTTTGGTACGCTACCTACTATAATTATCCACTTATACTATTAGACTATGTTTTTAGGAAGTACAAGGAAGAAACGGTTAAACAATTAATTGAATTAGCAAATAAAGTGCCGGAAGATATTCTAGGAATAGTAATTAATGCTTTATATAAATTAAGAGTTACAAACAACATCGTAAACACGAAGTCCATTTTAAGAAGCGGTACAGGTAAGTATAGATTTAAAGTAGCAGATATTGCACAGTTCCTAGTAGTAATTAATACAGTCTCGTATATGCTAGACAAAGCCATGAACTTTAAAAAAGAAAGTAAGCCTATCAGCCTAAAGGATATCGAAGAATTTGCTAGAAGATTTAATGAGAAGTATAACACATTAGCTCCGAAATTCATATCACGAGAGGTACATAGCCTAGTTAAATTTTCTAAGGGAATTAAAGAGCTTAATAAATGGATAAGGTACACTAAGGAAATGGCTCAAAAAATCTCTAGTATAGAAGTAGAAAATGGTGAGCGTGAAAAATTAAGTAAGTGCACGTATGTTAGGTATGTAAATGAGTTCGTTAATAAGGGAGTTTATGATAGGCGTAAGGATGATAGAAATTTCATAGCACATTCAGGTTTAACGTATAACGACATAGAGATAATGAAGATTTCATAGAGACGCTTCGATTACACATAACTACGTGGTCTACGATTTATCCTTGTGTCTTTAGTAGTAAGGGTGAATTATCATAAACTATTTAGTTTTGTTGTTAAAAAGTTACTTGATAAGGTATGGTTGAAGTACATTTGAGAATTGAACGTGGTGAAGTTTTTGAAATAATTGCTGACGGTATCCCACTGGTTTTGAGGAAGCCTGTTCCGTTGAGGTGTTTAGGTGAAGTTATTGATGTTGTTAATAGGTTTGTGGAGTTTTTTGATTTCAAGAGAACGCTTGATAGGTTGTCTGAGTATAGGTATGTGAGAACGCTTGAGGGACTTTATAGGGTGCCTCTTTTTCACACCTACTGATGCTGAGGAACCGTATAGGATGTTTGTTGAGGGTATTTTGAAAGCTAGACCTAAGTATTCGATATTCGTGGTAAGGGTGCTTGGTATTCTTGTTTCCAGGGATTTGGTTGATAGGGAGGAGCTTGTTAGAGGTCTTATGTGTTCTAGGAATTGTAAGGTAATTGCTGAAAAAGTTTATTCTGAAATAGTTAAGTTGCTGAGTAGGCTGGGTGTTGGGATTGTTGATTTGAAGAGTAAGAGTAGGGGGTTTAGGATTGTTGTTAAGGAGGGAACGCGTATTATAGGTAGTGTTAGGGAAGGGGTTGGAGAATATGTGGTAGTGACTGTGAGAACAGTTAAGCCGATACCGTTGAGTATAGATTACAAGCTGTTCGGTGATGAAGAGAAGAGTTTTCTAATGGTTAAGAAAATAATTGATATTGTTAACAATGTGAAAATACCTTCCTAATAGAATAGTAATTTATATGCGGATTGAAGCCTATGGGTTTTCAACTTTTCTCCTTGTATTTTACGGTTTTGCTAGAGTGTTTGTAGTGTTAAACGTATGTTTTATGGTATGTTTGGGGTTCATAGCTCTTAAACATTATGTAGTGGGTTCTTAGGGCTGGGGATTTAACTACGCCTACTCCTTCAGGTGCAAGCTCGAGCTCCTTCCTAAACTCTTTAAGCCCAATCCTCTCCAAAACCTTTTCCTCACTTCTTAAACCTATTTTAGTGTTTGTTAGCTGTATTATTAGGTCGTTTAGATCTGATGGTGTGTGAGTTGCGAAGAAAACACCTATCCCTCTAACCCTACCTAGCCTAGTTATTTTGTTCACCATTCTCTCAACAACATCCTTGTTTATTTCACCTCCCGCCTGGGGGAAGTAGTTGTGTGCTTCATCTATGATTATGAACACAGGCCTTGTTTCTATGCCTTTCATGAATGCTTCGTTTTTCCATGCAAACAGCCTGTCTAATATCCTGTATACGACAACTGTTTCTGTGAACTGGGATTTACTAAACATGCTTACAAATCTTAAATCAATCACTAGAATGTTTTCCGTTTCAGTGAAGAGCTTATAGTAGTTTGGCTCTTCAAAAACAATAACGTACCTTCCACCATTAACCTCAATTTCCAGCCTAGCATCTAGGATTTCTGTTTGACATAGTATTGAAAAACATCTGTAAAGATGGTTTACTGTTTCCCTATGCAAACCTAGATCACGTTCTAAGTTGTAAACTAACCTACCTCTAACCTCTGTTTTATCTAGGATTTTCTCTGTGAATTCACCAATGCTTAGTTTCCCATGCCTATCTTTAATGTAGTCTATTACCCTAGGTATTAGGTTGTATGCTTGAACACTAAATATGGGCAACAAATTCCTTACTTCATAACCTATGTTCCTGAAGTTTAGAGACCACGGAACTATGTTAACTACGCATTCTGATTTTGAGTTATCCACTGTTATTTCGGCTTCTACCGTGATTGCGTACACGTAGGCTTTACTACCGTCGGGCTTGTACGCTATTTTAGCTTTCCTTACTTTAAATTCTGGATATGTGTTTCTGAAGTATTCTTCAATAAGCGTTTTGTAAAATAGCTTAACTATTCCAGCTATGTTTACTTCCTTTAAACTACCTAGTTTTTCAAGGAGTTTAGGTTTAACATAGTTTTCTAGGAAGCTTTTCGTAACTGGTAGAATAACTGTTAAAGTGTTAACTGGTTTGAAAACGGGTTCTCCTTCTAACCGGGGGTTCTTAATGTTTAAGTGCATGTAGTCTCCTTGCAGGTCAAAAGCGATAACTAGTGGTTTCTTGTTTTGAAGGTTTTGGATTAGCGATAATGCTGTGTTTTTAAGTAAAACTGTTTTGCCGCTTCCCGTTGTCCCTACTATTAGCGTATGCTGGTACAGTATGTTTTCCGGTAGTTTAACGTTAACGCTATCGTCAACTATTCCTCCAACGTACAGGTTTCCAAGGTCAACGCCTTCTTTTGGAAGATTAAGCATTTCAAATATGAAGTCGGGGTTTGGTTTGAAGACAGGTGATTGGGGGTCTATTGGTGAATGGGCTGGAATAGGTGTTTCAACAATAACCCCTTCATCGCTGATCTTAGCTTCTGTAAGCAATTCTACCTCAATAGTTAAGGGTGTTAGGAGAGACGTTATATCTGATGGCGGAGTATGTATTGCAGGTATACCTGCTATAGCAAGTATGTCTGAACGCTTAACACTAACAACTTTAGCTAGGAAAACAGTTGAAGTTAGTGGGTTAAGTATTCCTATGAAGCTACCTATGGGGAAACAGTATCCTTTAAGAGAAGACTCTAAATACTCTTTAAACGGAACCTCAATAGTTATCGTTCTTTCTTCTTCACTAACCTTAGCCGGCTCAACCCTACTAATAAAACCAACTACACTACCGAACTTCCCAACAATCTCTAACGCTTTCCCTATTCTCTTCTTAACCTCATTAACAGTTTTCTCTTCTATTACAGCCAAAACCCTACACCTCACCTAATTCTCTAAGAACTTCAATAATCTTACCTGACTCATCATACATTAGGGGGAGAACACCTCTACTCCTAAAATACATTTCCTTATAAATAGCAGCTGTTAACCTCTTACCTAACCTATCAACAACTTCAACACCTAAGGGAACACCGTTAACCGAGCTTGTTCTTAAAAGCTTAGAAATAGTTTCCTCAACAACATCTAACCCGAACTTATCAGCATCCTCTTTTAAAACTTCAAACCTGTAAACATAGTTTCCCTTAGGCATTCTAACATAAGCATACCAAAACACTTTATCGGGCATGTAGCTTAAACTATAGCTTATTTTGAAAGGTCCGAGGAGGAGCATAGGGCATGGAAAACCACGCTCAGCAAAATACTTCTCAACAATACACTCAACAATAATGGGGTCCCAAACCTCACCTGGAGGTCCGCCGAAATACTTTACGAAAAACTCTTTAACCACAGGGTCTTTGTAAAGTTTCCTACTGAAACCACACCTCTTAACAAACCCTATAGCTAAACATTCCCTCCTAGATAAGATATTTAACCTATCCTTAATCAGCTTCTCGAAAGCCCTAACATATTTGGAGCCTTGGAAAGACTTAAGAAACATAATTGGGGGTGTAGGGTAGACAGGCCCATCAACTAGAATGAAGTCTATATTGGCGGATAAGTCTCTTTCAACAATATCTTCTAATCCAATATTCTCAATTTGAAGTCTAAGCTCATCACCAATATTGTCATCCTTATAGTCTTCACCATAATACTCCCCTATAGGTGAACGAACCTTAACATTTAAACCCAACTTCTCAACTTCAGCTAAAACACTTTCAAAACTCTTCAAAGCCGTAAACTCAACATCAACAACATTACCTGGCCTAACCCATACACCTCCAGGAGTAAGTAAAGCTAAGCTAGCGAAGAAAACCCTAAAACCATGGAAACCAATAGACCTAGAAGAAGAATCGAGACAAGCAAAGGAAAAAGAAAACCCACCACTACTAATACACTTAACAAAATCCCCAACACCTACTAAACATGAAACACAACCATAAACATCAACCTCCTCCTCAACACCCCTACCAACCCTAGAGATAACAAAACCCGGTAACCTAGACTTCAAACCACCCAAAACACTAACAACATCAGCCAAAAACACCGAAAGAGGCTTCATCAAAAACAATACTCTCAAAACAAATATAAAAACCCATCAACAAAACACCTAAATCAATACTCTCTAAGTGCACTTTTTACTTGTCAGTAGTGCACCATGAAACCAAATACCCCGGACAGGGTGCTGCAATGTAGTTTAACATAAAACTACATTGCAGTAGAGAAAAACAAATAAGAAGTGGAAATCAAATAATATAAGAGAGTATATAAACTTTCCGTATCTAAAATAAAAAGAATTGAAAGTTGAAAACGGTTTCAGAGCATGTAGCTAAGGTTCTAGTGGAGTATCTAAAATAAAAAGAATTGAAAGGATTTAAATCGGCAACGTAGTGTACAAGGTACCAGAAAATTGTATCTAAAATAAAAAGAATTGAAAGTTATGTCTACGTCTGACTTGGAGATGCCGGGCCTTGGGTATCTAAAATAAAAAGAATTGAAAGATGAAAACCAAGTAGTTTCCAACATGCTGCGGGCTTAGGTATCTAAAATAAAAAGAATTGAAAGAATGGTACTCCAAGTTCTGCTAAAACGCTTATATGTGTTCTTCTGTATCTAAAATAAAAAGAATTGAAAGAAGATTTGTCCGTGCTTTTCCGCTACTTTCATGAATTCAGTATCTAAAATAAAAAGAATTGAAAGCGTAGTCATCGTAGTTAATGCTGCCTAAGTAGACTTCCGTTGGTATCTAAAATAAAAAGAATTGAAAGTATCGTTAGTGTCATGCTTGATGTTGGGATTGCAAGAATGTATCTAAAATAAAAAGAATTGAAAGAACACTAAGCAAAGTGGATATACTAATAGTGCTTAAAGAATGTGTATCTAAAATAAAAAGAATTGAAAGGTTTTCAAAATGTTCATAACGTCTTTTTCTACTTCTCTTTGTATCTAAAATAAAAAGAATTGAAAGATTATGCAGAGGAAAGAAGGGTAAAGAATTCTACGCATGTGTATCTAAAATAAAAAGAATTGAAAGGATGTTTGCTAAAACTGTAGTCCAATCACTATCATATATTGTATCTAAAATAAAAAGAATTGAAAGTAGTCTAAGGGTAGTCCGTGCTTATCTATCATTCTTATGTATCTAAAATAAAAAGAATTGAAAGGAATTCTACCTAACACCTTTTCCGCTGCTTAAACCTAAGTTGTATCTAAAATAAAAAGAATTGAAAGACATTTAGCAAAACCATTTTTGTTGGGGGAAGCGTTAACTGTATCTAAAATAAAAAGAATTGAAAGTTAAAATTACTGGCCACATAGCCTATTGCCACACCGAAATTGTATCTAAAATAAAAAGAATTGAAAGTTAACTGTAAGCTTCTCCTTCTAAAATGGGTTGATGCAGTATCTAAAATAAAAAGAATTGAAAGACAATATAGGGGTATAGTGTTAGTTCTAGTAGGATATGTATCTAAAATAAAAAGAATTGAAAGATTATTGATATATGATAGGCAATAATGCTCGCTTTTGTATGTATCTAAAATAAAAAGAATTGAAAGGAGGACTTTTGGAGCCTAGTAGAACACTACATAGAAGCAATGTATCTAAAATAAAAAGAATTGAAAGGGCGATAACTATGAAGGATAGTACAATATTGTGCATTACGTATCTAAAATAAAAAGAATTGAAAGTGATATTCTTGCGGTGGGCTATCGCCACTTACTAAAACATGTATCTAAAATAAAAAGAATTGAAAGATATACTTGCTCCCAATGAGTTCCAGCACCTAGTTTTTCAGTATCTAAAATAAAAAGAATTGAAAGAAAACGCTTCCAGGACTAGATTTAAACTACGGTTTCATCGGTATCTAAAATAAAAAGAATTGAAAGAACACCAGAAACCACCAAGAAAAGGAAACGGAACAAAAGTATGTATCTAAAATAAAAAGAATTGAAAGCTTTAACGTATTTTGCAGGTAGGAAAACCACTTTACCTGGTATCTAAAATAAAAAGAATTGAAAGCATGTCCAGCAGAGATGTTGAGTTAGAAGAACTACATGGCGTATCTAAAATAAAAAGAATTGAAAGGTAGCGATATTTGCGGCGGTGTTATTTTGGGTTTAACTTCTATTGTATCTAAAATAAAAAGAATTGAAAGAGCAGTCCAAAAACTTAACGCCAAATGCTCATGATGAAGTATCTAAAATAAAAAGAATTGAAAGGGGAATGGAGAAAGCACTTGAAATATTTGAAAAGAAAGTGTATCTAAAATAAAAAGAATTGAAAGTAGGTGTTAAGGAGACAGAGGATATAGAGTATTTGAAAAGGTATCTAAAATAAAAAGAATTGAAAGTGGGTTTTAAGTGTTAACATATCCTTTATAGTAGATGGTGTATCTTAAATTAAAAGAATTGAAAGAATGGTTCCGGTTTTAAGCTGATTTTTGCTTTTCTTCTATTTTTAAAATAAAAAGAGTTAGGGAATTAACGTTAGCGTAGTAGTTGCTATTTCTTGGTCTCTTTCTTTTAGTATCTTAAGTAGAAAGAGTTGGGGAGTTGGGTGTGAATGTTGTGGAATGGTTTGTGGTTGTTTTTGTTTGGAGGGGGTTTATATGTGGTTTTTTCTATGTTTTAGGTGTGGTTGTGGGAGGGTGTTGTTTGTTGGGTGTGGGTGGTGTTGTTGAGGCTCTTAGGTGTGCTTGTGGGGAGCTTGTGAGGGTTTTTGGGGATTGTTTTGTTGGTTTGGTTTTGTTTGGTAGTTGGGCTCGTGGTGAGGCTGGGGTTGGTAGTGATGTTGATGTTTTTGTTGTTTTGAGGGGTGGTTGTAGTTTTGATGTTAGGTCTAAGGTTTATAGGGTTGTTGCTAAGCATGTTAGGAGGCATGTTACTTTGGTTTGTGTTGATGTTTCCGATATTTTGAGGGAGGATTTTGAATTAACGCCTTTAATGATTAACATTGTTTACGATGGTATTGTTGTTTGCGATAGGGATGGTGTCGTTTCTTCGTTTATTGAGAAGGGGAGGGAGTTTATTAGGAGAATTGGTCTTGTAAGGTATAGGACACCTGACGGTAAGTATGGTTGGAAAAGAGCTAATGGGAAACCTATAGCTTACTTGGAGGTTTAGCTTTTGAAAATTAATCCACTTAGCGAAGTTCTTTACAGAGTAAAGCTCGCTAAATACTATTTGAGAGACGCTGAAAACGCTTTTAGAAGAGGAGACTTCAGAGCTACTGTTGCTTCCTCCCAGCTTTCAGCCGAGAACTCTGCTAAAGCTGTAATAGCTTTCTACAGAATACCTAGTTGGAGCCATAACCCAGCTCCTGAACTTAGAGAAGTTGCTGATCAAATACCTGAAGATGTGAAAGAGCTTGCATTGGAGCTTGCCGATATTGCTGAAACACTTGCCCCAGAGCATGGTAGGGCAACGTATGGTGAGCCTTTAAGAGGTTTAACCCCATGGGAAATCTATAGTAGGGAAGATGCTGAGAAAGCGCTAAACTATGCTAGGAAAGCGTTGAAGCATACTATTAAAGTTCTTAGTAAGCTCGGGGTAGAAAATATTTAAGTTAATCATGTCCGTATCACGTTACGTTGTCGTGCTTTAGATTTTATGTTCTATTTTCCCATTTCAAACTGTTTTACCTCTTATTGGCTATGACTTGTTTAACGTAGCTGCTAATGAGACATAGCGGGTTTGTAGACTCTTTGGTTTCTGATTTGCTGGAAAGGTATTTATTTTTGGTAGTATATTTTACTACTTGGTGGTATTTTGGTCTCCAGGAAGATTAGCATTAGTGTTCCTGAGGATCTTTTGAAGAGGTTGGATAGTTTGTGTAGGAGGCTTGGTGTTAGTAGGAGTGAGTTTATTACTAGGGTTCTTGAGGAGAAGCTTGGCTCTATGGTTGAGGTTGGTGAGTATCCTTC